>Ga0129306_1000092_pt1 | contig 148698 bp, 132 predicted proteins | sample P827metagenome_FD_94438 | JGI IMG/M metagenome (GOLD analysis project Ga0129306, IMG submission 94438) | Capybara group fecal microbial communities from Wisconsin, USA - P827 metagenome | ecosystem: Host-associated > Mammals > Digestive system > Large intestine > Fecal | place: USA: Wisconsin...
TTGTCTTGGTATAACGAAAAGAGAATTAAGGTTAAATTAAAAGGACTAACCCCTTTACAATTCAGGAATCAGTCCTTAAAATCAGCCTAGTTAAAGTGTCCAATAATTGGGGTGCACTTCAGTCGGGGCTGGCGTTTTTTTATAAGTTCTTCAAAATTCTCAGCCACCCCAAATTATTTTACAAATCTCTGAGTTGCTTTTATAATAGAAATAGCAGGATTTGTTTTCGATGAAAAAGCATTTAGCATTCACCATATTTCTTATTCCTCTTTTTCTTGTCTTTGCAGGCGATACCAAGGCGCGGAGTTCGGACATCGATCTTCTCATCTCCAAGACGATTTTAAGTGGTGTTCACTTTGTGTTTGTCGAAGGCGGGACGTTTACAATGGGAAGTATCGATGGAGTTCCGTTTGACCCGCCAAATTATGATTATGAAAAGCCTCTTCATGACGTTAGTTTGAATTCATTTAAAATGCTGAGCACCGAGGTTACGCAAAAACTTTTTGAAACCATCATGGGATATAACGGCTCGTATTTTACAGACGGCTCATGGGGAATAAAGAATCATCCCAATCCGGAGTACAGCGTAAAAATAAAATACAACGATGCGTATTACAATGGTTTGACAAAGCCTGCAGAATGCGTTGACTGGTACGAAGTTGTCATCTTCTGTAATAAGTGGAGCCTGCTCGAAGGATTGACCCCATGTTATTCGATAAACGGATGTGTCAATCCCGATGAATGGGGAGAGCGTGTAGATTTTACCCGAACATGGAGCGGATCAACGTGGGATGATTTAATTGAATGCAACTGGTATGCGGACGGTTTTCGTTTACCAACAGAGGCTGAATGGGAATATGCTGCCAGGGGTGGAAAGCATAAAAGCCCTTATAAATATTCTGGAAGCAACAAACTTTCAGAAGTTGGATGGTATTTCGGAGCTTATTTCAATCAAAATTCCTGGGGTAAAACACATCCTGTTGCCTCAAAAAAACCGAATGCTCTTGGTATATATGATATGACCGGCAATGTAAGTGAATGGTGCTGGGATTGGGATTATTATAAAAATCCATATCCGGAAACTCCTCAGACTAATCCGACTGGTCCTGAAAGTGGAATGTATCGTATTAGACGTGGAGGAGATTATGGAGACTATTTTTTGTGTAAAGTTAGTGCCAGAAGCTGTTCCCTTCCCGTAAATTCATTTAACGGTTTAGGAATTCGGGTTGTATGCCTCGCCCGTGTTGAATCTATCAACAGATGAGTTTCTATTCCAAAAAATACGTCTTCATTACGCCTTTGCCTTTAATTTCCATTTCGGCAGGTTCTGCAAAATCGACATCATTTTTGATGAGGGACATCGTAGATTCTGTGATTGTGATAGTTGTTGATTTTTTTACTTCAGATTTTTACCACTTCTAACTTTAGAATTTTACCATACTTGACTTTAGATTATTGCCATGTTACACTTTAGATTATCACCACTGTTATAACGGAGGTAATCATATGAATGTTTCACGAAAAGCAAAAGATGCACTTTTACGGCTTGCAGGGCAGTTTCCTGTTGTCGGGATAACTGGTCCCAGACAGAGTGGAAAAACAACACTTGCACAAATGACATTCCCCGATAAAAAATATGTATCTCTTGATGATAAGGAACTGCGTACACTTGCGGCTTCAAATCCAAAAGATTTTCTTGAGGCTTTTCCTGATGGTGTGATTATTGATGAAGCACAAAAGGTGCCTGAAATTTTTGATGCAGTAAAATTATTTGTGGACAGTCATAAACATGAGCCGGGAAAATACATACTTACAGGCTCAAGTCAATTTAAACTTAAAGAAAACATGACAGATTCTCTTGCAGGTCGTGCCGCTTTTTTGCAGCTTTTACCGTTTTCTCTTGGAGAATTAAAGGATGCAAAACTGATTCCGCAAAGCCCTTATGATCTGATTTTCAAAGGCTTTTACCCGTCTCTTTATGACAGCGAAAAACATTTTATCCCTGATGACTGGTTTGAAAGTTATATAGATACTTATCTTGATTTGGATGTAAAGGAACACATAACTGCAACAAATATTTCAACCTTCAAAAAGTTTATACAGATTTGTGCACTTTATTCGGGACAGCTTCTTTCGATGGAAAGCATTTCTAAAAATCTTGGAGTGTCTGCACCTACTGTAAAGCAATGGCTTTCTATTCTTGAATCTTCTTTTATCATTCATCTGCTCGAACCAGATTTGAACAATCTTGGGCGTTCTATTGTAAAAACACCAAAATTGTATTTTACAGACACAGGACTTTTATGCCATCTGCTCAGGCTTAATTCAAAGGAAGAGCTGCTCTTAAGTCCGCATAAGGGTGCAGTTGTAGAATCTTTTGCTGTAGCCGAACTTTTAAAATCCCGCTGCAATATTGGTAAAAAACCGGAGCTTTCATTTTTTCGTGATTCAAAAGGTTTTGAAGTTGATACAATTGCAGATTGGAAGCACACCTACGCAATTGAAATTAAAAGTAACTCTGATACAGAACAAAAACTTTCTGCCAATACACGAAAATATGTTTCCTTGCGCTCTGATACAAAATGTAAGGGTGTAGTTTTCTATCTTGGAGATATTACCTGCACCATAAATGGCATTAAGTATGTAAGCTGGCATGACTGGGATAGTTTATTTTAATCTACCTCAGATTCTGTCTCTCTATCTATATAAAGAAAGCCAAATCAAGAAATATGGGAACAAATGATAAATCCATTTAATTATAACGATCCAAATACATGGAAAGGAAGATATTAATGAAACGAATAATAGTATTTTTATTTATCTTGAATTTAAGCATGATTGTAAGCGCACAAGATTGGGGTGAGGTTTATGAATATGAAGAATCATTTTCGTTTACTGTAGTACAAGATTGCAGCTGGAAAAATGATTTAGGATTAGAAGAAGTTTTAGAAAAGGGTGAGTCCTTATTTTTGAGAGATGAAGCTGGTATTGGCTTTTCTGTTTCGAATTCTCCAAAAGAAATAGAAATAAGTGTTAAAAATGCAGATGATGAAATTTTATATGTTCCAATTCAATTCTTATCTTTTGATGATAATAAAAAAACAATTCCCGAGATTATTGAGAATTATTTTTGGGTTCCGTCATATTATTATGATCAAATAAATAGTAAGAGTGATAGATTCTCAATTATATATAAAAATGAACCATTTTGGAAAGATTGGAAGAATCAATTTGAAAACGCTTCTACAAGAATGGATGATTTCTTTCTTGGTTATTATGGTTTTAATAGTTTTTATTTTTTTGCGAGAAATAGTTATATTGGTTCAGATGAAGCAACCTTTCTTGTAAAAACCGAGGAAACATCGGAAAATTCGGTAAAATATAAAATTTATAGAGTTTACAGTCATTTTCAACAATATACAAAACGTACTGCTCATCCACAAGAAAAATTTCTTCCTCTTTATAAAAAAGAAACCCCATTTTATATTTATCTTGTACTCGATGGCGATTATATGAATATGTATATAGATGAAATATCTGAAAAAAATCTTTTCCAGACATTAATTCGCACAACATCTGAGGCATGTGTTCAAATAGAAAACTGGATAAAAGGGGAGTCAGATGATTTGTCAAAAGTTATAAAACCAAAACACGGTAATTCTTCTACTCAAGTTGAAGTAGGAAAAATGAATGTGTCGAACGTCTCTATAAACAAAACAATGACCGTAAAAGAGAATCTGAAACTCCGTTCAGGCGAAGCTACCACTACCCAAGTACTCACAGTAATGGCGGCTGGTACAAAAGTAAAAATCCTTGAGACAGGTAAAAAGGAGACCATCGACGGCATAACATCAAACTGGGTAAAAGTTGAGGTTCTTGCAGGTGCAATAGACCGCGATGGTAAACTTATAAAAGCGGGAACGGTCGGCTGGTGCTATGGCGGATATTTAGAAGAATTTAAATCAGTAGATAATACTGATTTAAAAAAAAGAAAAAATAAGTGATAATAATCAGTTAGAACAAGATGATGAACCTGTTGGAAAACAGAGCTCATCCCTCGTACGGCCTGTATGCCAGAAGGAATTACAGAATTATATCTGCTGCGGTAAAGATGTTTGTGGTTACTGTAGTAATAAGATTTTCCTAGTTTTTATTGCTTTTTACGAGATAAATATTTAGGAGTGATAAATATATGAAAAAAAAATTATCTATTATTTTTTTACTTTTTGCTTATAGTTTTGTATTCTCAAATGAGTATATTTTATTGGAAAATTGCCTAGTTACAACCTATAGTAATGCAGAAGAGTTTATGCTTGATAAAAATTCCACAATAGATATTCAAAATGTCTATTGTGGAAGTGTTGGTGATAAAGATGTTTATTTTGCTGAAGTTTTTGATGGTCTGTATGTCAAATTAGAATACTGCAAAAATTTAGATTTAAAAACTGAACTTCCAGATGAATTTTGTGCTGCCGTATTTGTAAACGGTGATTCATATTTATTTCCTGAATATGCAATAGATATGGTTTATAAACAGGACAGAAATTATCTAAATAATTTTGAAGAGAAAAATATAAAAGATATGACTTTTTTTGATGATTATATTGGAACAACATATTGGTATGAATATTCTATGGATTCACAATTAATTTCAAATATAGCATTAAATTTAGGAAGCTTTTATGGATTAACACAATTTTTCGTAAGTAAAATTAAAAAAGTTAATGCTAATGAATATCTGGTATATTCAAACAAGATAATCCCTAAAGATAAAGATACGCTTGGACAGGATTATATATACAATGATTTGTTTGATAAAGAAAAGGTTGTTTTTAGGCTAAAAAAGGACGGTGATTATCTTGAAGTTTATGTTGATAAAGAAAAAAAGCCAAGAGAAACATATTGCTATGTAAATAATGATTTTAGGTTAGAAATCCTCAATTTGTTAAAGACTAATGCTTGTGATATTAATAAAGTCACCTGGCCCCGCCACGCCGATGGTACCTGTGACTACGATGACAGTAAAACAATCACAACCCAAACTTCAAAAGAAGTTTTTTCCTCAAACGTTGCCAAAAATAAAATAATGACGGTAACCGAAAACCTCAAACTCCGCTCAGCAGAAGCAACAACGTCTAAAGTCCTTACCGTAATGGCTGCCGGAACTAAAGTAAAAATCCTTGAACTCGGAAAAGCCGAAACAATCGACGGCATTTCTTCAAACTGGGTGAAGGTAGAGGTACAGGCAGACGCAAAAGACCGCGACGGTAAGCCGATAAAAGCCGGTACTACAGGCTGGTGTTATGGCGGCTACCTTGAAGAAACAAAGCAGAATGATGACAAGCAGACGGTAAAAAAGGACGAAAAAAAAAGACAAAAATACGACCATGGGATGTAATGGGCATTGTAGGAGGAAGTGGTAATGGAAAAGATGGAAATTATAATACTTATTTGCATGTAAGTATTTATGTTACAGATGAGGCTAAAAGAATAGCTAATGCAGCAAAAAAAGATAAAGCGCTTGATACAGTTTTGTGGAGTAAAAAAGATAATAATTATAAATGGTTTAATAATGGAATGTTAGTAAATCCTTTTGAAAATTCAGGAGACAAAAAATGAAAAGAACTATTTTATTTTTTACTTTTATAATTCTTCAATTATTTCAATTATTTGCAGATGATAGAATTTATCGTGTTTTAGAAAATTCTAAATTACAGGTTTGTGATACGAATGAACAAATTATAGTTGATAAAGGAACAGTTATTATTCATAAAGATGGAGGTGAATATTATCCTAAATCATTTTTAGATGATGAAAATGATATTTCAGAATTGATTGTAAGTTTTCAGAATAATTGGGTATCTGTGGATATGAAAAAATTAGAATTGACAAATAGTGAAAAGTTTTTCTATAAAAATGATACTATAATTTTATTTATTCCAGAATACTATTTTACATTTGTTCAAAATAAAAATTTTTCATTTATTTTAGATAAAGAACCTTATTGGAAAAAAATAAAAGAATTGTGGGATACAGGAAAACGAATACCTTATGGTGATTCAGATTTTATAAATGAATTTCAAATTACATGTATTCAATTGAATAATTTATTTATAAATTTAGATGTGGATAGTAGAAATTCATATCTGATAAATACTATAGAAAAAAAAGCTAATACTTTTTTTGTTGAATTATATAAAGACAGAACTTTTTATCAGGAATGCTTTTATCCTGAGACATACTTAAAATATGCAGATTTACAAAATATAAAACTTTTTTTAGAATTTGATGGTGATTATTTAGATATCTGGATCAATTCAAAAGATGAATATATGGGGAAATATTGTGCAATACCTATAGAAACTTACAAAGAAATTAAAAAACTTATCGAAAACAAAAAAGTTGATTATTCAATGATTTATTATCCTCGCCACGCCGACGGTTCATGCGACTACGACGGAAGTAAAAAAACAGCTGCAGTTCAAACTGCAAAAGAAACTCCTTCTCCCAATGTTGCACAAAACAAACTTATGTCCGTAACCGAGAACCTCAAACTCCGCTCCGGCGAAGCAACAACGTCTAAAGTCCTTACCGTAATGTCAGCCGGAACAAAAGTAAAAATTCTTGAACTCGGAAAAGCCGAAACAATCGATGGAATAACATCAAACTGGGTAAAGATAGAAGTGCAAGCAGACGCAAAAGACCGAGACGGAAATCCGATAAAAGCTGGAACAGTCGGCTGGTGCTATGGCGGATATCTTAAGTAGTGATGCGCGAGTTTTCTGAAAGAAAACTCGTTATTGAATAGATTAAAAAAAACTTTGACTTTAATGCATTTTCTGAATTTGTCTGTTAATATAAAATGCGGAGCAAAAATATGAATGAAGATTTTGAAATGACAAATACAATTGATCCAGTTGATTATCTTGAAATGAGAAAAGCTGTAGGGTTTGGTTCTTTTCCAGTTGAACAGGCTGCAGAAGGTTTAAGAAATTCCATCATGTGGTGCATCCGTGATAAAAACCAGCCTGTTGCTTTTGGCAGAATCATTACAGATTACGGCTATGTTGTTTATGTTGCAGACATCATGGTGCTCCCGCAATATCAGGGAAGGGGACTTGGACGCACGATTATGGAAAATATCATGCAGCATATAAGATCAATGATTAAGCCGGGTTACAGAATCATGACCGTTCTTGTTGCCGCACACGGAAAAGAAAAGTTTTATGAAAAGTTTGGATTTATTAAACGCCCGAACGAAAGCTTTGGTCCCGGAATGCATCAGTGGCTTGAAACCAGTTCTCGACTTTAAGGTCACTTACTTCCTGAATCGCAGTAAAGTGCTTTGTGTTTCTCGTAACAAGCACCATGTGGTTTGCAAGTGCGATTGCTGCTATCTGGCTGTCTTCTTTCTGGGTAGGGTGGCCGAGTTTTTCAAGTTTTGCTCTAAGGTCTGCATGGATGTCAGAAGCTTTTTCTGTATAATTTTTTATTCTGAATGATTCCTGAATATCATCTCTAAGGAATTTTTCAAGATGTTTTTTATTAAGACCTTCAGGTAAACGATATAAGCCAAATAACAATTCCTGCCAGACCGGACTGCAGATTGCGCAGTCAGAGTTATGTTCTGCAATTTTTTTTATTACATTAGAATTTGGCTCAGGCTTTATGATTTCTGAAACGATATTTGAATCTAAAAGATAATGTGGTTCTTCTTCGCTGTAATCAGTCATTAAATACTCCGTCAAAAACATGAGATTCATATGTATCCGGAGTTTTATCTTTTACATCAAAAATCTTATCAATGTCTTCGTTTGTAAAAAGCCCTGCGGTTTTTCTGCGGAATTCAGCAGCACGATCGAGAATTGTATCCTTGCGGCTTTTTGAAATTATTCTGCAGTAATCTTCGTAAGAAAGCAGAACAACAACTGTCTTATTGTGGCGTGAAATAAAAACGGGTCCAGATTCTTCTGTCTGGTGGATATAAAAAGGCAGCTTATTTTTTGCTTCGTATATTGGAACTGTGTTCATATAAAACCTCCTGATCAAAGTTGGCTCGCATAATATGATAAATCAGGATAGCTATAAAATCAAGTTTAAAATGGCTATAATATAGAAATCCTGGCGATCAGTCAGCATGAGTGTTTAGCAAAATCGAGGTCAAAAATTGTGACCTCGATTTTTTCAGTTCTTTTCCACGATTGACACCCATTAGCGCCTTCCTGTAAAATACGGGTACATTAATTTTCAGGAGACATATTGCCAATGTAACTACGATGCTGATTTCCAGATTTTTTCTCAGATAAAATTTCATTATGGAAGTCGGTTGTGGTTTTACATTTGTATTTTTTTTATCCGGCGGGGATGATGGCCGGGGCGTGTCTTGCTGCAGCGGCTTCTGATTTCGGAGGTCTTTAATGTCAATTCAAATATCTAATCTTAATTTTTCTTATTCAACTTCTAACTCAACTCTATTTGAAGATTTTTCTGTCCAATTTTCTGATGGCTGGACTTGCGTTGCCGGAAGTAATGGCTGCGGTAAAAGTACTCTGCTAAAGCTAATCGCAGGTTTTATTGAACCTGACGGCGGAAAGATTTTGGGTGCGGGGAGGACGCGTACCGATGGTGTAAATGCAAATGAGGTAATCTACTGTCCGCAGGAAACTTCTGAGATTCCTCAAAATCTTTATACTGCGTTCTGGTCTGATGACAACGAGGTACGGCGTTTTTTTTCACGGCTTTGCGTGACAGAGGAAATGCTTGAGCGTTACGATACACTTTCTGGCGGAGAGAAAAAGAGAATTCAGATTGCGTGTGCTTTAGCTGAACAGCCTTATGTACTTTTACTTGATGAACCAACCAATCACCTTGATGCAGAAACTTCAAAAATGGTTTTGGAAGCGCTTATTGATTTTCATGGTACGGGCATTATGGTAAGCCATGACCGCACTTTTGCAGATTCAATTTGTAAAAAAACAGTTTATCTTTATAACGAGTCGCAGACTTTTGCAGGCGGGCGTGACTGTATTGCATGTGATGTTTATCCGTGCGGACTTACAAAGGCTTTAGAGCTTCGCCAGAGTGGGAACGAGCAGTCGCGCGGTAACTGGGAAAAATTAAATTCAAAAGCAGCGTCAGAAAAACAGAGAAGTGCAAAACTCGAAGCAGAAAATGCTCGTGCAAAATCACGGCTTTCAAAAAAAACTGTGACAGCTGGTGATCACGATGCAAAAGCAAGACTTGATGCAGCGCGAATCAGTGGGAAAGACCGGATAACAGGAGATGCAAAAGCGCATCTTGAAACACAAATCCGCCAGACAGAAGCCGAGCGCGACAGTATAAAAAAATCTCTTCGCCGCAAAGAAGGCTTTTCTGCAATCAACACAGATTTTTCAAAACCGATTGTAATAGAAGAAACTCAAATAAAAGCCGGCTCGTATGCGCTTGAAGTTCCATATCTTGAAATCAAACGCGGAACAAAACTTGCCCTTACAGGACAGAACGGTGCAGGTAAAACTATTTTTGTAAATCATGTGATTAAACTTCTTAAAGAAGCCGGCCGCCAGAACGAGCTTTTATATCTTCCGCAGGAAATAAGTGAGGAAAAGTGTGCAGAGATTTTTAAAGAGTTTTCTGAACTGGAAGAAGATGAGCGCGGTGAAGTGCTTTCGACTCTTTTTAGACTTGGAAGCGAACCGACACGCCTTAGTGCAAAAAACTTTGTTGGCGAGAACTCTATTGCTTGCGGCACAAGTACCGACAGTAGTGCCGGTACCTCCAGCGACCAGCAGGTAAGTCCCGGAGAACTTAGAAAGCTCATGATAGCCCTTGCCGTTCAGAGACCTCTTTCGCTTTTAATTCTTGATGAGCCGACAAACCACATGGACATCACAAGTGTACTTGCTCTGGAAAATGCGCTCGCTGCTTTAGACTGTTCAATGATTGTAGTAAGTCACGATAAAGCATTTTTAGAAAAAATTACAAACGCATGTCTTATTGCAGAGCGCATTGATTCATCAAAAGGAGTGTTGCGAAATATTTTTTAAGCTTTATAATTAATGTGTAAACAGTGAGGAGGTTTTAATGTCGATTGCCGCAGCTTTTATGGTTCCGCATTATTAGAAATAAGAGGGAGACTTTAAAATAGGGATTTAAATATGCCGGTTTGTGACGTATGCTTTAGACATTGCAACATAGAAGAAAATGCAACAGGTTTTTGTGGTGCACGAACCTGTTGCGAAGGAAAGATTGTTGCCGCTAATTACGGTAAATTAACTTCCATTGCTTTAGACCCTATAGAGAAAAAACCGCTTAAAATGTTTTTACCGGGCTCAAAGGTTTTATCTTTAGGTTCATACGGCTGTAATCTTCGCTGTTCTTTCTGTCAGAACTACAGTATTTCATGGTCACAAAAAGCTTTTGAATATAAAAACAAAGCAGACTATTACGAACCCGAAGAGATTGTAAAAACCGCGCTGGACTTGAGGCCACGCGGCAACATAGGTCTTGCCTTTACATATAATGAACCTCTTATTGGTTATGAGTTTGTCCGCGACACAGCAAAACTTTCAAAAGAGGCTGGCATGCAGAATGTTCTTGTCACAAACGGAACTGCAACTCTCAAAGTTTTAAACGAAATCTTGCCTTACATCGATGCAATGAATATCGACCTTAAAGCATTTACGAAAGATTTTTATAAAAACTTTCTCGACGGTGACTTTAAAATGGTAAAAGATTTTATCCAGGCTGCCGTCACTTCATGTCACGTCGAACTTACAACACTGATTATTCCAGGAGGAAATGACAGCGAAGACGAAATGCATGAACTCTCTTCATGGGTTTCCGGCCTCGAAAAGCAGTTCAATAAAAAAATCCCGCTTCACATTACGAGATTTTTTCCGACGTTTAATCTTACAGACCGTGAGCCCACGCCAATTTCTACAATTCTAAAACTTGTCGAAATTGCAAAAGAAAATCTGGAATATGTTTTTGCTGGAAATATATAAAACTTTTAAAGTCTTATGTCGTTATTAATCAATCTTCGGATGATTTTGATATTTTACATCGAGTTTTGTTTTATTCAACTTGGATTTATAAAAAGAAGTATATTAGGATTTACTTTATGGAAACAAAATTTAAAGAAACATCACGAATTTCCGGTATGGGAAATAAACCTCGTATTTCTGACGTGGGAACACAACCGCGCAGTTTTTATCTCGACAACCTCAAAATTTTTTTGACCGTTCTTGTGATTGCGCATCATGCAATGATACCGTTTACAGGTGGCGAAGGCTGGCCTTTTGTTCCAAGTAACGCTGATGAGAGCATGCCGTATATGTGGCATTTTTTAAGTACGAATGCTGCATTTTTTATGGGGTTGTTTTTTATGATTTCCGGATATTTTGTTCCGAATAGTTTTGACCGTCAGGGCTTTTTGAGTTTTACCGGTAAAAAAGTTATGCGCCTCTTTGTTCCATTTATAGTGCTTTCTGTAATTATAAGTTTTGCAGGCGGAACTCCAGACTCAGGCCATGCATGGTTTTTAGGAAGCCTGTTTTTGTTCTGTTTAATTTATGCGCTTGCTCGTCTTGCAGCAGAAAAATTTTTTAATAAGACTGACAGTGCTGTTGAAAAAAAACCGGTTGAATTATCTGTTTTATTTATTACAGTGTTTGTACTTATCATGGGTGCAGGAAGTTTTCTAATTAGATTTTTTTATCCTCAGGACAAATGGATTTTTTTATGGGCGTTTAAGTTTGAACCTGCTCATTATCTTCAGTACATAATGATGTTTATTTTTGGTGTAATGGCAGGTCGTGGCAACTGGTTTGAAAAAATGTCAGATGCATTTGGGTGCACTATATTTATTATCGGAATTTTGTTCTGTATCGGGAATTATCTTCGCGGAGACGGATTCTGGGGCGGTTTTGTTTATCACTGGTTTGGATTTTACGAATCGTTTTTATGTGTAACACTTTGTACAGGGCTTGTATGGTTTTTTAAATCCTTCGTAAACTGGAGTAATAAATTCTGGCAGTGGTGTTCTGTACAGGCATTTGGTGCTTATATTGTTCATCTTTTTGTATTGTTAATAGTAGAAAAGCTTTTAGATAAAATATGGCTTGGTGTTGCAGGAAAATATTTTGCTGTTGTGATTCTTTCTGCTGTGATTTCGTTTTTAATACCGGGACTTTTTCACTTGATTTGCAATAAAAAGTAAATAAAGAATACCCGTTGTTTACAGCGTATTCCTTTGCGGCTTTAATTTGTTATATATTCTTCGTGTTATAGTGTATAATATGATCAGGACAGCCTTTAATAATTTACAGCTTGAGGTTGCCGTCTAATTTACTGGAGATGAGAATGCAGGTCTTAATTTTAAATTCTGTGCTGGCTGTATGAAATGCCGCTCAACAGGTAATTGCATTTTTCCGTCTGATGATGCTCACCGTATTGGAAGCCTTTTACAAAGCTGCGGCGTGCTTGTTGTCGGAACGCCTGTTTACTGGGGCGGCATGAACGGAAAATTAAAAGAAATTCCTGAGCGAATTTTAAAAAGAGCTGTGAGACTAACGAAAAGAGTGTAATTCCGCCATGATTAAAAATTTTCTTTTTGATTTGGATCAGACACTGCTTAATTTTCACGCGTCGGAGAGAAAGGCGCTTAAAATTGTTCTTGAACAAAACGGCATGTCGTTTTCTGATGAGATTTATGATGCGTTTATGGAATACAACAAAAGTCTGTGGCTGGAGCTTGAAAAAGGAATTATTTCACGGACAGAACTTTTTGACAGACGCTTCTGTTATATAATCGAAAAATGCAATAAAGATCCTTCTAAGGTTGACCGTCTTAAAATCAACACCGATTTTATAAAAACAATGTCAGAAAACGGTGTATTAATGGAAGGGGCACTTGAGTTTGTTCAGCGTATAAAAAAAGAAATACCAGAATCAGGAATTTACATCGTAACAAACGGTGCGATTGTAAATGCAGAAGGAAGAATTAAATCTACGGGACTTGATAAATATATCGACGGACTTTTTATAAGTGAAGCAATGGGAGTTTCAAAACCGTCGAAAGAATATTTTGATATTGTCCTTAAAGAAATAAAAGCGTCTCAAGAGTCATGCATTGTTATAGGAGATTCTTTAACTTCTGATATGCTTGGAGCAAAGAATGCCGGACTTACTTCTGTATGGTTTATGACGCAAAGTCAGGGGATGGATCAGGACAAAATAAAAGAGGCAGTAAAAGAATATGACATCAATTACTGCGCTTCTTCTTTTGATGAACTTTTTAATATCTTAAAAGGCCGGTCTTAAATTTTTGTACTTGGAACAGGTTTGCCGTGTCCAAAATAAAGTGTTCTTAAACCGAGTGATTTTATTTTATCATAACTATTTTTAATGTCGTCAAGATTGTAATAAAGATGACCCATTGCAGGTTTAACCCAGTTATCAAGTGCATCACCGACAAGAAGAGATTTATGTTCAACATCAACTCCAATCGAACCGTTTGTGTGTCCGGGAAGCTCAATGATTTTTGCATCGATGCCGTATTTACTTAAGTCGTCGCCATCTTTAATGTAAAAGAAATTTTCCGGGCGTTCAACTTTTGTTTCGCGAAGAACTTTTAAAGAGAGATTTAAAACTATGCGGCCTGTAAGCCCGTAGCATTTAAGAGTCTGTTTATCATAGTTTTCAAAAAGTTCGTCATCTGCTTTATGAAATGCAACTGGAACTCCGTAACGTTTAGAAAGAAATGCTGCATTTTCTGCGTGGTCAAAATGCGTGTGGGTAAGTACGATAAGCTTTAAATCGTATTTGTCACATTCAGCTGTAACCATATCACGCGCAGGACCGCTGCTTGTATCAACCAGTATTGCGTTTCTGCCCTCAGAAATTATGTAGCAGTTATCAGTTCCGCCTTTAATTCTTGTAATGAAGCTCATTTCGTACTCTCCTGTTCCGTCAAAAATTTATTGCACGTGACAGCCTGTAATGCCTGCCATGACACTTGTTGCATATATTTTTTTATAATAAAATTACAATAAGGTCAATTAAAAATATAAAAGAGAATTTTTGCATATGCTTCTAAAGCTTGATAAATTTAAAATCAAAATCGACTTAAAAAAAATCAATAAAGTACGTGTTTAAGGCAATTGTTTTAGTTCAAAATCACGAGGGGTTTTGAGAAAAAATTACTTGTAAGCCTTTTTAAAACGGAGGTTTGCAGAAGATGAAGATTACAAAATATAATAACAGGGAGAAATAAAATGGAATTTGTTATTGAAACAGAAAGACTTAAACTCAGACAGCTTACGCTTGATGACACTGTAAAACTTGCACTTGTTTTATCAGATTCAGACTCGATGAAATTTTATCCGCATCCGTTTACAAGAGAAGAGGTAGAAAACTGGATAAAATGGAATATTGAAAATTACGAAAAATATGGTTTTGGTCTCTGGGCTGTAATCGAAAAAGAAAGCGGTGAGTTTATAGGCGACTGCGGAATTACAATGCAGCAGGTTGAAGATGACTTATTTCATGAAATAGGTTATCATTTAAGAAAGGAATATCGGGGAAAGGGCTATGCGACAGAAGCTGCAAAAGCCTGTTCAGAATTTGCAAAAAGTAAGGGTGTAAAACAGATTATTTCGTATATGAAATCAGATAACCTTCCGTCGCGTCATGTAGCAGAACGAAACGGAATGAAATTTGTAAAAGCATTTACAAAATTTGTCATGGGAAAGGTTGTCGAAGACGAAGTTTTGTATATGAAAGAATTGTAAGAATTTCTAAATATGTGCAAAGTTTAAAGTCACTTAATCTTAAGCGACTTTAAATATTCTTTTCTTTTATCCGGAACTCTAAAGCTTTCGCATGCCTTTTGAATTGCCTTGTTGTGAGTCCATGCATCAAGTCTGTGTTCTTCGATAAACTTTACCGCACAGTCCCACTGTTTAGCCAGGGCTTCTGCAAAAAGCCAGGCTGTCATCATGTTTACATAATATTCGCCCGAACGTAAATCTGCCGCAAGATCCAGATACTCAGGCTTAAAATCTTCTCCAAGATAATTTGCCATTAAAAGCTTCATTGCGCAGCGGCGTGTGTAAGTTTTCTTTGACTTAATCCACTTCTGAATTTTTTTAATAAGCCTGTCACGGTGTTTTTTAAAACACGGCGGGTTTACAGTATCGTTTACAGCCCAGTTGTCTATGTAAGGAATAAATTTTTCAAGAGCTGCAACGCATTCATCATAATCTTTCATCCTGTTTATAAGCTGTGCATGAAGACAGTTTTCTTCGTGGTATACATGCGGAACAGAATCAAGGAATTTTGGAATTACAGGATCATCTTTAATTCTCTTTAAAATATCTTTATATTTTGGGCTTCGAATCCCGATTATCTTTTTTCGCGGAATATCAGGAATCAATTTAGCGTTAAAATCAGCGTATTTTTTATCTTCGTATTCAAACAGAATTTTCTGCAGCTCTTTTAATGTCATTAAAAAATTATAACACAAAATAATAAAACGTGATAGAATATATACAAGAAAAACTTATAAGAAATTTATGGAGGAATTTATAAATGAAAAAAACATTTCTTGTAATCTTTACTTTATTGATGACGCTTTTACATGTTTCCAGTCAGGAAACGGAATTAACGTTAAATCCTGCTTATTCAGATATTGAAGTTGATAAGGATATCGCAGTAATAGAAAGACTTTTAAGTACTGATAAAAAAGTTTCCAAAAAGGCAGTTAAAGAAGTGTTGAAAAATCTTGATTCTTACAATCCTTCGGTTTTATATGTATTGTCAAATGTTTATTTTGAAGAAAATAAGGATGAAGCATCTAAAATATTTTACATAGGACAGCTTAGGGCAAGGATTGATGCTAATATATGTCAGGATATTTCAGCAAGACAGATTGTATCGGTTTTAAATGAGCAGTTTGGTTATCTGATAAATCAATATACTTTTCAGGATATTGAAAATTTAAAGAAAATTGTAAATGATGCAATTGCGTATGTAAGAAAAAATAATGTAAAATATGACAGACGATGGGTAAATCTTCATGGAATGAAAGCATTTAATTTTACTGAGAATGATGAAAAGTATACAGCTCCAGAAGAAGAGCAGAGTGAAATTATAAAAAATACAATAGATAAGTATGAAGAAAGTTTTTGGGCTGCTCTTGATTGCTTGAATGACAAATAGTCTGGTGTTTTTGAAAATTTGCATTCAGTATGCAGTAGTGATATAATTCAATTTATATTTTTTTTACAGGAGAGAGTAATGAAAAAATTGTTAGCTTTATTTGCAGGATTATTTCTTGCAGGTGCATTGTGCTTTGCTGCTGACCCGACAGAGGGATTTTGGATCAGTATCGATGAAAAAACAAACAAGCCTACAGCAGGATGGCAGATCTGGGTAGAAAACGGAAAGCTTTATGGGAAGATGCTTTCTATCGCGGATTATCCACAGGACACTTTAACTAACGGTGGAAAAGGCCGTCATTACGACAACTTTATGAACAATGTTGATATCGGAACAGTTAAAACTGTAGGAGCTACATGGATCTGGGATTTAAAAAAACTTGAAGAAGGTAAATGGGCAGACGGCTTTATCATTGATCCGGCTGATGGAAAAAGATATAAATGCCGTATTATATTCCATAAGGCAGACGGAAAAAAATTTAAAGAGGATACTCTTGAAATGCGCGGTGAAGTAGGACCTTTTGGACGAAGCCAGTTCTGGAAAGCCGCAACAAAAGACGAAGCAAGTTCAATAAGATAAACTGATATAAACATCTTTTGATAAAAAACATCTTGGGGAAAATTTATTTTAAATGATAATATTTTGGACAAGACTTTTATAGAAATCCATATTATAATGAATCTATGAAAGAAATATTACCGGAACAATTAAATGAAAATCTGTTTAAGATGATTGGCCAGGATTGGATGCTTATTACGGCTCAGAAGAAGGATCGCACTAATATGATGACTGCTTCCTGGGGTGGGCTGGGCGTATTATGGGGTAAAAATGCAGCTACTGTTTATATCAGGAAGTCTCGTTTTACCAAAGGCTTTGTTGATGACGGAGATGTTTTTTCTCTCTGTGTGCTCGGTGAAGAATATAGAAAACAGCTTGCTTATTGTGGTCAGGCTAGTGGCCGTGATCAGGATAAGGTTTCTGCTACGGGTCTTACTGTCGGGATGGCAGAAATTGATTCAGAAGGCAGTATGATTTCTGTTCCGTATTTTAAAGAATCACGACTTGTACTTGTGTGTAAAAAACTTTACGCACAGGATATGAAAGCTGAATTTTTTACAAAATACGGAAAAGAAATTCCTTCTCAGATGTATTCTGATAATGACTGGCATACGATTTATGTTGGCGAAATCGTAAAGATTCTTTCAGCATAAATTGTGTTAAGTGGTTTGAAAATCTTCTGCTATAGTTCAAGGTCGACGACTGTTGCTTCTGTCGCTCGGATCAAATCATCAGGCTTAATCTTTATCTGAACTCCTCTCTGACCGCCACTTATACATATTTTATCATGGAGAATTACAGTTTCATCTATGAATGTTCTGAATTTCTTTTTCATCCCTACTGGAGTACAGCCGCCTCTTATGTAGCCTGTCAATGATAAAAGTTCTTCCGGTTTTACTGGAACAATTTCTTTACAGCCTGCAGCCTGTCGTGCTTTCTTTAAATTTATTTCACTTACGGCACTCTGGCAGAATACACAGATTTCTTTTGTTTCTGTTCTCATTACGATTGTCTTAAAAACAGTTTCTGCATTTACATGTAATTTTTCTGCCATACGGACAGCAACACCTTTTGCAAGTTCGTGTTCGCCGTCATCTTCATATTCTTCAGCCTCGTATTGAATACCGAGTCCGTCTAATATTCTCATTGCATTTGTCTTTTTCATAACAAGATTCTATCACAAATTTAAAATTGATTCAGTATAAATTGGAAAGGGATTCTGCAAGTTCTGTTATTTTTTCAAGCTCAATGCTGTCTATCGCATCTTCAAGTTCCTTTATTTTTTCTTTTATTAACGGATCAAATTTTGCTTTTCTTATTGCAATAAATTCCTGTTCTGCAGTATCAAGGTCGCAGTTTTTAGCAGCTTCTGCAATACGAAGGAAAATATCGTGAAGATCTTCTTTTGAAAGTTCTTCAGTTAATCCGTCAGATTCATCCTGAGCACTTACAGTCTGAATTGCTCTTGTTGCTTCGTAATCGACAATCGGTTTTAAATCGTCTGTGTATGAACGGTAGAGGTTAAGAAGAACAGGTGTATATTTTATAATCTTTTCTTTTACAGGGTCATCTGGGTTCTGTTGAATTCTTTTTCCGAGAGATTCAAGATACTCTGCTTTTTTTGAAAGATCTGCAGCTCCGATTATTCGTGCAGAACTTTTTAATGCATGAACCTGAATTGTATAGTTCTTAATGTCTTTTTCTGTAAAATAATATTCAATAAGACTTGAGTTATTGCTTATTGAATTATAGAAAGTTTTTGCAATGACAAGATAATTGTCAATTCCACCTGCGTTGCCGACTGCAAAATCGATATCAATTTTTTCTTTTTTCACAGAAGGAAAATCCTGTGGAATTGTACTTTCGTTTTCTTCGTCTTCTGCTCCAGTTGCTCTTATAATAAGTTTTTTTGGAAGATGTTTTATGAGACATTCGCCAAAATCTTTTCCCTGTACTGGTTTTGCAACAAAGTCATCAAATCCATTTTTGATGAACATTTCCCTTGCGCCGTTAATTGCATTTGCACTGAGGGCGACAATAATTCTATGACTTCCGTCATTTTTTTCTTTTTCACGGATTTTTTGAAGTGTTTCAACTCCGTCCATTCCCGGCATCTGGTGGTCCATGAATATGATGTCGTAATCTTTTGTAAATACTTTTTCCAATGCTTCATATCCGCTTGTAAGACAGTCAGGATTTACAGCGAATTTCCTTAAAAGGCCCTGTGCAACCTGTATATTCACGTCATTGTCATCAACTACAAGTACATTTGCATCTGGTGCAGTAAATTTAACTTCTGTGTTTTTTTCTGCAAAGAGCTTTGCAAATTCAGGTCTGTTTAAAAGTGAAACAACCGGAATGACAGTAAGATTTTCAACTTTATAGAAATCCGTATCTGTTTTAATTGCAAGTTTGTCTGCTGCTTCAAAAAGCGGAAGATATTTCTGTAAACATGTTGTTGCATCAACTATTTTCTGTGGAACATTTATATAGAAAAGAGAGCCTTTCCCGTATTCACTCTGTACACCGATCGAACCACCCATGAGCTGCACAAGGTTTTTTGAGATAGAAAGTCCTAGCCCTGTTCCGCCTTTGTTTCGGTTCATCTTCATATCAACCTGCTGAAATGCTCCGAAAAGTTTATCGAGGTCTTCTTTGCGGATTCCTACGCCTGTATCGATTACACTTATCCTTAAACCATCGCGCTGTTCATAATTCTGAAGGTTTTCTACGCGGATTGCAACATGTCCATGTTCTGTAAATTTTGCAGAGTTTCCTGCAAGATTTATGAGAATCTGTCTTAATCTCATGTCATCGCCATTTAAAACTGAAGGGAGCAAAGGATCAATTTCAAGTCTAAGCTCAACATCTTTCCCTTGAAGACGTACAAGAACGACATTTGCAATGTCATTCATTAATTTTACGAGTTCATAATCTTCAGGAACAATTTCCATTTTCCCTGATTCGATTTTAGAAAAATCAAGAATATCATTTATAATTCCAACAAGACTTATCCCGGAAGTTCGAATCTGTCTTATAATGTTTTTTTCCGTATCATTAAGATTAAAATCGAGTGCAAGTTCACTCATTCCGACTATTGCATTCATTGGAGTTCGGATTTCATGACTCATGTTTGCGAGGAACTGTGATTTAAGTTTGTTTTCGCGTTCAGCCTGTTCCTGAAGTTTTTTGATGATAAGAGAATTTCTTATAAGTTCAAGACGCTGGCTTCTTCTTACAAAAGAAACTGAAACTGTAATAAAGATGATGAATATCGGATATGGTGCATAAGTATGATGTGAAGAATATGATGTAAGGTGAGTAAAAAGTTCAAACAGAATGAAAAAACCTACACCTGAAGAAAAAACAACAAAAGAATTTACGTAGAATACACACGAAACAAGCATGAGGCTTATAAAGTACATTGTAAGATTTTCACGCCCGCTTGAGACGGTTCCTGTAATTGCATCTGCAATTGATCCTGCGAGAAGTAAAACTGCGTATACGCTGCTTGCGATTCTGAAAATTTTTATACTTTGTTCAGGGTCTTTTTTTGAAAGCCATGTCTGTCTTGTAATGTTAAGGATAATGAAAATGGCAGAAATTGCTGCCATGTATGTGTTTAAAATTCTATAAATCCATTGAACGGTAGAGTAATCTGTATTTCTAGTAAGCGAATCATATACGAGAAGAAAAACTTCAAATGCAAAAATAATTGAGATATAAACAAATACTCTATTTGAATCTACAGCTGTGCATGAAGCTTTAAATTCTTTTTCTTCACGTTCATCCTGGAAATTTAATAAAAATGGAAATTTCATTACTGGCTTCCGCTGAATATTTCTTTGAGTTTAAGAATAAGACCATCACGATCAATCTTTTTTAAGATATAGCCCTGTGGTTTTAATTTGATTGCTTCACGGACTGCATATGAACTTGAGATTCCTGTTAAAAAGTGAATCGGAACATTTTCGCACAGATTAAGTTTTCTTATCATCGTCAGAGTTTCAAGTCCGTCACATTCCGGCATTTCATAATCGAGAAGAACCAGGTCAGGAGTATTTTCCTGAAGGAATGTAACTGCAGCAGAACCACTTTTGACAACGGAAATTCTGTAAATGTCTTTAAGCCAGTTCATTATAGTTCTGAGATAAACTGAGTCATCGTCTACAACGAGAATATGTTTTCGTTTTGTTCCTTCTGACTCTCCTTCTTCGTCTTCTGATATATTGCGGAGTGTATGAAGTGTTTTCTTTAAATTTGTGATTACGGAATTCATTCCCATAGGGAGAAAAATAAATTGTTTTTCTTCGCCATTGTTATATCCTTGAAAGCGTCTGCAGTTATCACGCGTTCCAATGAGGATAAAAGGAATGCCCTTTACTTTAGTCAGAATATCCTGAAGGAGCTGGACATAATTTTTTGTGTGCTGCCCAAGATAAATTACTCCGATATCCGGCTTTTTTTCTTCAATGCAGGTATTAACTTCGTCAAGCGATAAGCCTGCAAGTTCCGGTGTAAACTCTTCCCTAACATGGGCTACAATTGGTGTGGATTCATCATCCGAATGAAAAATAAATACAAACTGTGCCATACTTAAGATTATACACCAGATTTTTGATTTTTTGGAAAGTTTTTATTTTTGATTTAAGAATTTTACAGGTTTTTGCGTCTTGAATCTTTGTAAAATTATTCTGAGCGCCCGTCCCATTCTCTGGAGTGTTCTTTGTCATGCTCTATTGTTTTGTCAAAATCTGCAACAGGATTGCAGTATTTTTCAATTTCGAGGGCTGTTGTGTGGAGCCTCTTGATGCATTCGCTTTTGTCTTTATAACCGAGTTTTGAGCGCTCTATGCTTTCATGAAGTATTCTTATTGACTCATCGTAAACTTTAAGCGGGACTGGAAACGGATGCCCATCTTTTCCTCCGTGCGCAAACGAAAATCTTGCAGGATCTGTAAATCGTGATGGTGTTCCATATATTACTTCGCTTACCAGTGTTAAAGATTGAATTGTTCTCGGGCCGAGTCCTGGTGTGAGAAGAAGGTTTTCAAAATCCTTCGGCTCAGATTCATACGCTGTAGCTAAAACAGCACCGAGCCGTTTTAAATTTACATCTTCTGCACGTACTTCATGATGTACCGGCATTACGATGTCGCGTTTTTGAACTAGAATTTTATTTTCTTCTGGTATAATGATTTCATTTTTTTGCGGAATCAATATTTTACTGTCATCGTGTTTTATCACATTTTGAATTTCTTTTAAGGTTCTGTCAGGAGATTCTTTCGTAAAGTCAAGAATTCTCTGGCGGGTTGGGGCTGCGTTTTCTGCAGTAAGATTTAAAATTAATCCACGGTTTTCACCGGTTACACCTGTGTGAGGTTCATCAAGAAATGATCTCAGGTTCTGTGAACTCCAGTGATAACGTCTTGCAGTTTTTAATTCTGTATTCATTCCCTGTTGAACGACAGTCCAGTCACCGTCACTTGATAAAATAAAGTTATGCATGTAAAGTTGAAATCCATCCTGTACAGCAGTTGAATCAACTTTGGCAACGAGTTTACTTGTGTTGATGAGTTTTGTTCCGTCAAGTCCTGTTGCATCAGCAAGAAATTTCAGTTCATCAGGTGTACGTCTTGAATATTTTCCCCGGCCACCACAAACACATAAACCAAATTCTCTTGCACGTGCATTTATTCCACGCTTTAGTGCATACATTACACTCGTTGTAATTCCAGAAGAATGCCAGTCCATTCCCATTACAGCACCAAGAGACTGAAACCATAAAGGATCACTCAATCTGACTAAAACTTCTTTTTTACCGAAGTTTTCGATAATTGATTCTACGATTAAAGTTCCCATCTGCATCATTCTGTCTGCAAGCCATTTTGGAACTATTCCTGTATGAAGCGGAAGATCAGCATGACCTGTATGTTTAATCATCAGTTTCCTCCGGTTCATCCAAGTTATTGTCATCTGATTGATTAATGCCGCTGTTATCTATTTCAGAATCTCCGCCATATTCAGGTTCTTCCTCTGCAGCTTCCAGTGCTGCTTCTGCAAGATCTATTGTATATTGGTTTTCTGCTGCTTTCTGCCATGTAGTTCCGACTGCACCGAGTGAATGCCGGGACTTTTCTTTTGTTTCATTCTGTTTTTTCAGAAGCGATTCTGCTTCTTTTAAAATTGATAAAGCCTGTTCTGTTTTTATACCGAGAACTTCTGAGAGTTCTTTTGCATCAGCTTCACAAAGATTTTCAAGTGAGAAATATTTTTTTAAAAGAACGTCAGCTCTTTTTTCTCCGATACCGCTTATGTCTTTAAATAAATTCTGCGTATTGAATTTTGTTCTTAATTTTTGATTCTGTGTTGTTGCAAATCTATGTGTTTCATCGCGGACTCTCTGTAAAAGTCTTAAACCGTCACTTCTTCTTGGAAGTACAATTGGTGTACTGTTATGAGGTCTGTAAAGTTCTTCGTTCTTTTCTGCAAGACCTACAATCGGAATGTCAACTCCGAGGCTTTTTAAAACACCGTCAACCGCATTTACCTGACCAATTCCACCGTCTATCATAATCAAATCCGGAAGTTCAGAACCTTCATTGATGAGTCTTGTGTAACGACGGCTTGTAGCTTCCCTCATGGAATTAAAGTCATCTATAATTCCATCAGTTGTCTTTAAACGGAAGTACCTGTAATTTTTCTTATCCGGATTTCCGTTGTAAAAACTTATAAGAGATGCAACCGGAAGTTTTCCTCCGATATGTGCAATATCGAAGCCTTCGATTCTGACTGGAAGAGTCGGAAGATTTAAAATCTCCTTTAACTCCTGCAGTGCCGGCATGTCGCCTCGTTCCCTCAGCCTGCGGATAATATCCTCTTTTGCATTTTGAATTGTCATTTCAATTGCAGCTTTATGTCTTGATGCATTTTCAATTGAATCTGTGACGAGAATTATATTTGCTTCAATATCGAAAGTTTCTTTAATCCAGCGGGAAATAAAATCAAGTCCTTCCTGTGTCGGCACATAAATCGACGGAGGGATTTCCTTTGCGTCCGTGTAATATGCATTCATAAATTCAGGTAAAAGTTCGTTGTCTTCATTTAAGCTTGTAACACGGTAATTGTCGCGGCCCTGCATTTTACCACCACGGATTTTGAGGACAGTAAAACTGACAAGCTCACCTTCTCTGTAGTGGGCAATATAATCCCTGTCTTCCTGAGAGAAATCTTCGACTATATTCTGGTGCTGAAGCCTTTCAAGGGCTAAAAGACCGTCACGGAGCCGTGCAGCCTTTTCAAAGTTCATGTCTTTTGCAGCGTTTTTCATTTCTATGGTAAGTTTTTCTATAGTATTGTCACCTTTTCTCTCAAGTAGGGCATAAATTTCGCCGAAAAATTCATTGTAGGACTCTTTTGAAATTTTTTCACAGCAGGGAGCTTTACAACGGCCGATATGGTAGTACATGCATGGAGAAGTTCGCTTTTTGAACTTTTTGCAGACACGTATCGGGTAGATTCTGTAGATTGCATCGATAAAAGAATCGAGTGCGGCTACATCAGGAAATGGTCCGAAATAAGTAGAACCATCCTGAACAACGTATCTGGTTTTGAAAAGACGGGGATATTCTTCTTTTGTGATTCTGATTACAGGGTATGATTTTCCGTCTTTAAGATCAATGTTGTAACGGGGCTTGTACTTTTTGATCAGGTTGTTTTCAAGAAGGAACGCTTCGTATTCGTTTGCTGTTGTGATATATTCAATTGATTGTGCATGGGAAACAAGAAGACGCGTTTTTAAGTCTTTATTTCCTGCAAAGTAAGAACTCAAGCGGTTTTTGAGATTCTTTGCTTTGCCTACATAGATGACGGTTCCCTGAGGGTTCCGCCACATATATACTCCACTTGAGGAGGGGGCTTTTAATGCGGTTTCGTGTAACTGTTGCCAGACCGGATTATTTAAACTCATAATTGTGATGAAAATTAAAATGTTAAATTTGAACAATAAAAAGATAATCAATTTACTCACATTTTGTCTAGTGCTGTTTGCAGAAATTTCTTTGTTTGCAGAGGAAAAGAGTTATATTCTTGGTGGAGAAAAAGGCTGGCCTCAGTTTTCAGTTAATGAAAGCATCAGTTATACAAAAGGAAGATTTGGATATAAATCAGTTCAGCTTGCAACAAACTCAAGAAAACAATCAGATAATACAGACCTGCTTCTCGATTTTGAAAGTAAAACGGTAGCAGACAAAACAAATAAATATCGTACTCAGAAAACAGATATTCTGGTAATTTTTGATAATGCTGTTATGGGAAAAGGCTGTGGAATAAGCCGCGGCCGTGGAAACGGTTTAAGGCTGAAAGGTGAGCCTGGAACAATTTTTGGAACGGAAGGAAATGTCGGAAGTTTTGCAATTGAGTTTTGGTTAAAGCCATCGATTGCAGAAAACGGAGAAATTATTTTTACATGGAATTCTTCGCGTACGATAAACAGTTACGTGATGTATCAGATGATCTGTGCAACTTTTGTTAACAGCCATGTTGAATGGGATTTTAAAAATATTTTTGATGGATATACAGGTAACAAAGGTGAAGTTGTTTTAAAAAGTTATTCAACTGTTGTTCCTGATAAATGGATGCATCATGTTTTGACATTTAATGAAGAAACAGGACTTTTAGAATATAAAATTGACGGGCATACAGAAGATTTAAGATATCTTACTTCGACAGGTCATGAACGTGGAACAATTTATCAACCTGTACTCGGATTGCCTAATGATGTTTTTATCTGTCCTTCTTATACAGGTTCAATAGATGATTTTAGAATTGTACGTTATCTTGCAGGTGATGCGGGTTCACCAAAAACAGAAAGTATAGATTCTCTTTCTGGGGAAAAATATGATACATATAATGTAACAGGAGGAAGATTCGAAACACAGCCTGTGCTTACGGTTCCAGGTGCAGTTATTAGAAGAATCGAAACCATTGAATCTGTTCCTTCGCAAACAGAAATCAGATATTATATTAGAAGTGGAAATAATTTTTTCGACTGGACAGATACTTATCCTGAATGGAAAAATATAAAACCAGGTGAAAAAATAGAAGAAGTTTCCGGAAAATATTTTCAACTTGCAGCAGAGCTTTATCCGGATGGTGATGGAAAAAAATCTCCTTCAATTTCTGAAATAAAAATTGTTTATTATGAACCACCGCTTCCACTTGCACCTGCTCGTGTTAAAGCCGTTCCTGGTGATGGTTATGTGGATTTGTTCTGGGATTACTCACTTGATGATACGGCTGCCGGTTATCTGGTTTATTATGGAAATAGACCTGGTGAGTATCTTGGTGTGATATGTACGGAAGGTTCATCACCAATTAAAGTTGGAAATGTAAATAATATAAGATTAAATGGATTAAAGAACGGTGCGATATATTATTTTGCTGTTGCAACATATTCAAAACTAGATGGAAGAATAATCGGTAATTTTTCTGATGAAGTTTTTGCCCGTCCTGGAAAAGCAAGATAGACCTGGAGAACGAAAATGGCTGATAATGATTTGTTAAGAAGTAGAGCTGACGCTGCGGTTGTATCAAGAGATTTTGCTCTTGCCGCAAGACTGTATTCAACTTTGTTACAGCAGATTCCGAATAGTATTGATCTGTTAGAAAAACTCGGAAGTGTTTATGTAAAAAGTGGAAATGATGCAAAAGCTCTCCCGATATTTTTACAGATTAACGAAAAAAAACCGGATGATTATTCTACACTCACCAGTCTTGGCGGAATCTATCGTCGTTTAAAAAAATATGATGAATCAATTCAGGTTCTTCAGCAGGCATTAAAACTTAACAAAGGAACTGCACAGGTTTATTACAACTTAGGTTTTACTTACAAGTTCATGGAAAAATATGACGAAGCAGTTGAATGCTTTGAAACCGTAATTCAGTTAAATCCGACAGATGTTCTTGCATATAACCACCTTGGTGCTATTTATCAGAAAAGAGGAGAAACCCATTCTGCCATACAGACTTATCTTAAAGGTTTAAAAGTAGACTGCAACCATCCTGTTCTTCATTTAAATCTTGCAAAGAGTTATGAAAAACAGAATGAATTAAAAAATGCAATTGCAGAATATGAAGCAGCCCTCCGTTCAAAACCGGGATGGCATGATGCTCTTTCTGATTATTCAAAACTTCTTGTAAAACTTAATAAAACAAAAGAAGCAAAAGAGCTTGTTGATCAGGCGCTCATGATAAATCCGCGTGACGTCAAAATGTATGTCCTCAAGGGAAATATTTTGATGAATCAGTGCGATTATTTTGATGCTGGTGAAGAATATAAAAAAGCGCTTTCATTTGAACCGGAAAATAAAAAAGCACTTGTTGGTCTTGCATCTTCAATGGAAGAGTGCGGGAACACTTCTATGGCTGTTGAATATATTAACCGCGCTGAACAGAAGTATGGTGATGATACAGATCTTTTAAAGAAAGTTGTGTATATCCTTCTTTCTGCTAATAGAACGGCAACAGCATCTTCTAAAATAAATAAGCTATTCGGTATAGATAAAGAAGATATAGAAACTCTGGATCTTGCTGGACAATATTTTATTCTCAGAAAAGAAGAAAATAAAGCATTCGGTTTTTATAATAAGATTAAGCAGCTCGATCCTTCTTATCATAAATATCTTGCAAATGCTTCGAAAAGATATAAACAGAATGGGGATCTTACTTCTGCCCTTAATTACATAAAACAGTATGTTGATCTGGAACCGTCTGATTCTGTCGGATTAACTTATTATGCCTTAATGCTTCTTTCTCTTGATAATGTTGAAAGTGCAATTGAAAATTTTAAAAAGGCAGTTAATGCAGATAAAAACAATGCACTTGCAAAAGTTTATCTTGATAAGCTTACAGAACGATTAAGCACAATTGAAGAAGAACAGCCTCCTCAGGAAGAAGAAGCGGTTGCAGAAGAAACGGCCGAAGAAGCTCAGGAGACAGAAGAAGTTGAACCTACTTTACAGGAAACTGCAGAGTCATTGATTGATGACGAGGCTTCTTCTACAGATTCTGATTTATGGAAATCAGAAAGCTGGGACCCGGATCAGATTGTAGAAAATGATCAGGATCCGTTTGCTGCACTTGATGGAGAAGATGAAAGTATCCTTACAGGGCCTGGTAATATAGTTCCTGAAGAAGAATTGCCGGAAGAGGAAGAAGAAAAAGAACCTCAGTTTCAGAGTCTTGATAATCTTGTAGATCCATCAGAAAGAAACAATGCACCGGAAAAGCCGCAGAAAAATGATGAAGAAGATGATCTTTTTGATACAGTTCCACCTGTAAAAGAACCTGAAGAAGAAAAAGCAGATTTGGGACCTGATCTTGGTGATGAATCTTTAAGAGATCAGCTTTCGGATCTGGATAATGATATGCCGCCGCTTGATGATCCGTTTGCGGACATGCCGGTTCAGCCTGAAAATAATTTTGACAATACTGGTTTTGATGAAAAACAGCCGCAGTATCAGGCTCCATATCAGATGCCGCCGCAAAATCCATATCCTCCTCAGTATCAGACACCGCCAAATCCGTATCCACCACAACAGGCTTCACTTTCGGACAGTGATACACGACGTCTCATGGATACAATGATGAAAGCCCAGGACGAAGCAAATAGAGCGACCAGTGCTGCAGAAAAAGCATGGGATGCTGCAACAAAAGCTGCTGATGCTGCACAGATTGCAAGAGAATCTGAAAATTTCTTAAATGAAAAAGCACTTGATGCTGTTAAAGCTGCCGCAGAAGAAGTAAAAGCTTCTACAGAAGAAATGGCAAGAGAAGCTGCAGAGAAAGCACTTGCAGAAAAAATGGATATGATTAATGACATTCTTCCGAAGTTTGAAAAAATGCTTGACGAAAGGGATGAAATCCCTGAAAAGAATTTCGAAGAAGTTCGGAAAGCGCTTCAGCTTTTCCAGAGTTTGAGAGCACTCGGAGAAAGTCTTCCTGATGATGCAAAACATAATTTCTTACAGAGCAAAAACAGACTTAGAATGGATTATATAATCGGACGTCTTTCCGGAAACAAGGGGCTTTTAAAAACTTCTCAGAACCTCCGTGACACAGGTGCGTTTGCAAAATATGTAAGGGAAGAAGAAGTTCCGTTAAGTTATAAGGGAATGAGACTTGCTTCTGATGTTTTGATAAACGTAAGGAATCTTACAGACTATCTTAATGACAAAGATCTTTCCATTGGAGTTGAGAGAATCGTTTCTGGTTTTATAAACAGATTTAAAGCAATCTAAATTAATCTATTCTTATTATTCTTGAATTGGTTAAAACTTCGTTTCCAGTTTCGGTAATAAGAATGTCATTTTCAAGACGAACACCGCCGAGGTCTTTATCATAGAGACCCGGTTCGAGTGTTACGACCATTCCAGGAATAAAAACTACTTCAGGTTCTGCTTTAGGTCTTACAAACGGAAATTCGTGAATGGCAAGACCTATCCCGTGTCCGAGTCCGTGAGGCATGCTTCTTTTTGCTTTTTTGAAAACTTCATCAACTTTAGATGCAGCAAGTCTTAATGGAATATCTTTTTTATAGAATTGTTTTCCTACTTCTGCAGCTTTTTCAACAAGTTCAATCAATTTGTTCTGGCTAGGGGAAAGCTTTCCCTTTGCAACTGTGAGTGTTGTGTCACTTGTATATCCGTTGTAAACAACTCCAAAGTCAAGAATAGAAAGTCCGTTATCAGGCCAGTTTCCAGAAGTGTAATTAGGGAAACAGTGAATGGCAAAACTTCTTTCAGGACCTGCAGCAAGTGTATCAAAACCTGTTTTTTCACAGCCGTGTTTTCTGCATTCGCTTTCGATAAATAGAGCAACGTCAGTTTCTGTTTTTATTTTATTCTTTTTAATTTTTGATTCTATAGCATTAATGATTTTGTCACCAATTTTTGCAGCTTCTTTTATACAGCTGATTTCGTATTCATCTTTTACAGCACGCATTGCAGCAATAAAACTGTGTGCACTGTTTTCTTTGCAGCGTACATCCCATCCTGGCACTGCATCGATGATTTTTAGAAAATCAGGGTAAGAGGTTACCGGAGGAATTTCTACAACCATTTTACTCTTGGCCGGAAATGAATTTAGAACAGAAGAGATTGCTTTAATTTTATCACGTTCATATCGTGTAAAAGGAATGATTTTATCTGCAAATGCATAATCTTTAGCAAGGTTTACATCCCATGGAATTAAAAAACAGGAACCGTCATTTTTTATGATAAGGATTCCGTCACAGATGTGTCCGCAGGAATATCTTAAATTTGCATCTCTTGTATCTTCGTTATCAACAATTACTATGACATCAATTCCGTTGTCATTCATGAAACGTGCTAAAAAATCACGGCGATGTTTATATATATTTTTCATTTCATCTTTTGAAAATTTTTTCATTTTGATTTACCTTTTTGTAGAAATTTATTTATGATAGAGAATAATATTTCATCTTTTGTAATCAAGAGTAAGATTAGTCCGATTGATGCAAAAAAAGCAAATGAAAGGAATAATGGAATTCCGTTTCCTAAAAATCTTCCGAGAGAAATAAATTTTTTGACGAATATCGGATGAGTATAATAAACAGGAATTGCAGCAATAAAAGAAAGAATTACCATTTTTAAACAGTAGAACATTGATTTTGCAGCAATTGTTCCTGCACCTGATACATCAATTTTCTTTAGAAAGACAAAAAGTAAAACTGTATTAACAACGCTTGAAAGAGAAAGTGCAAGTGCAATTCCAGGGCCCTTTAAGAAATAAGTAAGAACTATTGCAAGGATAATGTTTATTATAAAGGAAATTATTCCTGCGAGTGTCGGTAATTTTGTGTTTCCCTGGGCATAGAATGCAGGAGAAATAATTCTGTTTGCGGCGATAAAGAAAAGTGCAGATATATGGTATATAAAAACACTTAATGTAAGGTTTACTGAATCGTCGTTAAATGCCCGGCTTTTAAATACAAGAGAGATGATTTCTCTTCCTGTGATGAGAGAATAGAAAGTAATCGGAACACACACAAGCGCAATTATTTTTACTGCATTTGTAAGCATGTCATTATATTCATTCCAGAGTTTCTTTTTTGCAAGACCTGTCAAATCAGGAAGAATTACAGTTCCAATGCTGACGGCAAAAATTCCAAGAATAAGTTCCTGCAGTCTCAAAGAATACTGAAGGCTTGAAACAACACCGACTTCTGTTCTTCCTGCGAGTGCGGTAGAAACAAGATCGTTAAGCTGATAGGTTGCCATTCCGATTATTGTCGGAACAATGAGAGATACAACTTTTTTAGTTCCTGGATTTGTAAAAGTTTTTTTGAGTGTAGTTAAATTAATTTTCCATCCATTTTTAATGACAAATGGAAGTTGAAAAAGTGCCTGGATGATTCCTCCGGTTGTGACGCCGATTGCCATTGCACGTGCCGGGTTTCCTGCTTTTTTCTGTAAAATTATAGTTCCAAAAATTACGCATAGATTAAAGAGAATTGGAGTAAAACCTGACGGCGAAAATATATTCAGCGTGTTTAAAAGCCCCTGAAAAAGAGCTGCAATTGAAATTACAATCAGATACGGGAACATGATTCTCGTAAGAATTACAGTTTCTGCAATGATGTCCGATGAACTGTCTTTATAAAATATTTTTACAATCAGCGGAGTAATTATTGTTCCGATTATGACAACGAGTGTCGTTAAAAAAGTGATAAGGGTAAAGGTTGAATTTATAAATTCCTGCGTCTCTTTTTTATCCCGGTTATCTTCAATGTAACCACGGAAAGTCGGAATGAATGCTACAGAAATGCTGTTTTCGGCAAATAAACGTCTTAAAAGGTTAGGAATAAGAAAGGCAACTCCAAACGCATCGGCAAATCCGCTTGTTCCAAGAAAATGAGCTTTTGCAGCTTCTCTGATTACGCCAAGAATGCGTGACAATAAAGTTAAAAATGACAGTTTAATTCCAGATTTTACTATGTTTTTCTCTTTTTTCTCTAATTTCTCTGTTTTTTCTATAGAATCCATGATATAATAATCTATAATTGTTTTTCAAATTAAGCAATGGCAAAATTTGAAAAAATGGCTATTCCGGGGGTTAATCTAAAAGTGCCGAAGAAGAAAGTCTTTCAGTATGTCGGTAATACACCGATTATTCCAATTTCAGCAAAAATTCTGTTAATTTTTGTGTTTCTTATCCTTTTGTCAAATTTTACGACAAATTTCATATCAATTCACCTTTCTGAAAATCAGAAAACAGAACTGACTAACCAGCTTATGGTTAATCAGCTTAAGGAACTGTATATTAATGCAGGAAATCAGTATCAGATTTATTCTTATTCAAAAGAAAGGGAAAAATGTATTGAATCTCTTGAAAAGACGTCAAAAAGCGGTTTTTCTCAGAAGAACAGCTGTGCGTTCGCTTTTGACAGAACCGGAAAGATGCTTTTTTTTATCTGCAGTAATCCATCATTTAAAACGACGACTTTTACGGATGTAAAGGTTCTTGATAAACTTAATGCTGATTTTGATGCAGGTGTTGATCAGGGGTCGATTAATTTTACGACTGCTAATGGTGAATACTATGGTGTTTATAAGTATCACCATGACTGGAACTGCTATTTCGTTCGTGCTGAATCACGCTCGGATTCTATAAAACAGATGTGGACTGTAATTATTATTACAGGTGGAATTATCATTTTCCTTACTCTTGTATTCATGTGTCTCGGATTCTTTATGTTCAATAAAATCTTTGAGAACATTAAAAAGATTACAAATGATCTTTATGAAATGCAGCAGAGACAGGAGCTTGGAATTATCAATATAGATGATGCTTCAAATGATGATATTACTTATCTTGCAGCATCGTTTAATGCGCTTTCTGTTTCGGTAAATAACCTTTTAAATACATTCAAGAAATTTGTTTCGAAAGATGTTGTAAACAAAGCCTATGCAAATAATCCGATTTCTCTTGAAGGTATGCAGAGAGAACTTACAATTCTCTTCTCAGATATCAAGAGTTTTACTTATAGAACAGAAACTTTAGGAAATGAAATTATCGATGTATTGAACGTTCATTATAACAAAGTAATTCACAATGTACATCAGAGTTCCGGTGTAATAGGTTCTATTATTGGTGATGCAATTCTTGCAATTTTCGGTACTGAACATATAGGTGCTGAAAAATCTGTTAAGGCTATAGAAGCAGCATGGGAAATTACAAATGTTACTGCAGAACTCCGTGAAAAAATGAAAGAACGCAGAAAAGAAATCGAAAAGAAGAGAAAACTTACTGCAGCAGAAGACCGTGTTTATAAAGCTGTACTTCTTGATATTGGTGTTGGTATTGATGGTGGAACTGTGTTCTACGGAAATATCGGTTCTGATGAACATATGGCAAACACAGTAATCGGAGATAATGTAAACTCTGCAAGCCGTCTTGAAGGTTTGACAAGAGAATATCATCTTCCTGTCATCGTTTCTGAATATATTAAAAAAGAAGCAGAGAGTATATCAAAGAGATACAGGTTCTACGAAATTGATACAGTAATGGTTAAGGGAAAGACAACTGGAAAGAAAGTTTATTTCCCTATTGATACTTACGTTCAGGGTGCTGTTGCACTTTCAGAAAAGTATGATGTATTTGAAGAAGGACTTGCTTTCTATTACAAGGGAGATTGGACAAAGGCCCGCAAAAAGTTTAAAGAAGCGGATCTTGAAGTATCAGAAGTATTCTTAACAAGAATGGGACGCAAAAGTGCACCTGCTAAATGGAGAGGAATATGGGAAATGACAACAAAATAAAACCGGTTATAGATTTGGATAATACTGCTAATCTTCCGGAAAAAAGAAAAGGTAACGAAGTTCTCCTCTTTTTACAGGATGAATTGATTCCGCTTCGTAAGAAGAAACAGGTGACAAGTTACGATCTTGAAAATGAATATGCAAAGACAAGAAAGAATAAAGATACAAAAATATGGTTAACACTTTCTCTGACTCTTGTGGGAGTAATTCTCCTTACATGGGGAATTGTAACGCGAATGTCGGTTTCTAACCGTGAAATCGAAGTTAATCTCGAAGCATTTGAAGATTTAAATCTCAGAAATCTTTTTAATGCTCTTTCAAAAACTCAGGATCTCTACGAAAAGGCTTCAAAAAATAAAGCAGAGCTTCAGGCGGCACTTGATGGAAGAATTGATCAGGCAAAGCGCACAAGAGATTCAGATATAGTTTATATCAAAAAACTTAATCTTCCTAAAAAGAGTAGAATCGAAAGAGAAGAAAAGGTTCTTCAGACTTACAGAGATACAGTTAAAGCTGCACATGAAGAATATGATGAAAGAATCAGTGCTGCAGAAATCGAATTAAAACAGTATGAAGAACAGCTTAAAAACTTTGACAGTGAAAACGTCGAAAAAGCTCAGGCTTGGGAAAAAGAAATGGATTCGCAGCGTCAGGTTCATGAGATTGAAAAGAAACAGCTTGTTGAAGAGTATGAAGCAAAAATTGAAGAACTCAAAACAGCAATGGCTTCTGATCAGGAAAGAAGTTACAAGGAAAAGAGAACTGCAGTTAATGATGTTACAAATTATTATGAAGCAAAACTCGGAAAACTTGATCCTGTAGTTAAAGATGCTAATGCAAAATCTATTGTTCAGAATTATATAGAGGTTGCTCCAGTTGATACGTTTGATGCAGATTCAATCATTAATTCTGTATCAAATCCTGATGAAGAATTCTCTCAGGAAATATATCAGCTTAAAGAGAAATATGAAAACTATGTAGCATTGAGCAATCTTAACAGTGCAATTCCTTATGGAAACGGAATGTCGGGGGTTGTAAGTTCAGAAAAGAAAATTGCTTATGATATGGCGCATTCTGTTGCGACAAAAGCTGTTACAAAAATTAATGATTACAAAACTGAAAATGCAAGACTCCAGAATGAAGTAGAAGGATATAAATCAGAAATTTCCGGTGTAAAAAATGCACTTGGTAATACGGGTATCCTGCTTGATGCATATGCAGTAAGTTCAAAGGTAGATGGATTTATTCTTGGTTCTTCAGAAGGAGAAAATTATATTGCTTACATTCAGTCTGGAGCAAGAGCAAATGTAAAGAATGATGGAAGTACAAAGGTTGCTGTTTATAATGAAGAAAACAAAAAGGTTGCTTCTGGTGCCATTTGGTTTAAGGACAGCGTTTATTTTATTTCGCTTGATGAAAATGTTCAGTTGAGTGCAGGATGGTTTGTTAAGATTTCAAAAAAATAAACACAATTAATAGGGAATGAGTTCTTTATTATTAAAATAATGAAGCTGCCCTTTATACAAAAAGGCTGTTTTGCAGTTCGGTGGTTCTGTCTGAATTGTAATGCAGCCTTTTTCTTTTGAAAATTCATTTAAAGGAATATATGGACAAAAAACATGTGCTGAACTGTCATGATTTTTTAATGATGAGAGTGAATATGACTTTGTATTAAAATATGGAACTGTAAATCTTGATGGCGGATTGATTATTCTTTGTTTTAATGTCTCTATGTCTGTGTTAAAAGCGGTTGTACATTTTTTAGTTGATAAAGAATCATATTTTTCAAATGCACTTTTATCCTTTGATAAAAATGTTTCATCAAGTTTGTTGAAATTAAAATATTTCAAAGCATTTGTGGTTTTATCGCTGCGCATTAATAAAAGCTCTTTTAGTGTAATTGAAGTAATTCCTTTATGCCATTGTGCACGGTATGTTTTAGTCTGATTGATGTAAGTACTGTGACTGTTATCGGCAGAAGGATAGATAGTTCCTGCGGGGTAAAAAAAATCTGGCTCTGTTACAGGATATGCAAGAATTGATGTTATCGAATCTTTTGTGACTGTACATGAAAATATTTTTTCATTCGAATTGATATAAAAGATCCGGTTAACCTTAGAGTCCGTGATTTCTATTTTCCAGTTTTCAAGAACAGGGTAGCTTGTGTTGTCCCATGCCGGAAGTTCGATAAGTATTTTTTCTGTTCTGGGAAATTCGAGCGGGAAACTGCAGCCGAAAATAAATGTACAGAGAAAACATGCGCATGACATAAAAAAAGAAACGGTACAGATTTTATGAATTGCTAAAACCGGCCGTTTCTTTTTATTTGTATTTATATTGTTCATACAATATAAATACTGTTTTTTATATTTTTTTCTTAGAAAAAATACTATTTTTCATAAATATATGCAGGATATGGAACGCTGCTTTCTGTCATTTCGATAAGCTTTGTTTCCGGGCTCTGTGCAAGTGGCTTTACACCTGACGCAATATTATAGAGCATGTCATAGATGCTTAGCTTTGGAACATATTTATAATCGACAACTTCTACACCGCTAAGATCAAACTTTGCGCGCATTTCAGTTACAGCTTCGTCAAAAGAACAGATTTTATCAATAAGCTTTAAGTTAAGAGCCTGCTTTGCAGTATAGATTCTTCCGTCTGCAATTGTTTTAACCTGCTCAATCGGAATATTTCTATTGAATGAAACAATTGTTGTAAACTGTTCGTAGCATTCGTCAGCGATTGACTGCATGATTTTTTCCTGCTCTTCTGTTAAAGGATTGTTGTAGTTGAGCATGTTTTTATTTTTACCTGCAGTAAATGTTTTAGATTTAATTCCATATTTCTGCATCAATTCAGTAAGATCGAGAGACTGTCCTGCAATTACACCGATAGAACCTGTAAGTGTGTTTCTGTTTGCACAGATATGTGTTGAACCGCATGCTATGTAGTATCCGCCGCTTGCAGCAAGAGAAGCCATGTAAGACCATACAGGTTTGTGAGATGACTGATAATCAGAAAGTGCAAGATAAAGTTCATCAGCTTCGTAAACTGATCCTCCAGGTGAATCTATAAAAAGGATGATTCCCTTGTTTCTGCTGTCGTTCTTTAAAGTATCAATTGTATCCAGAAGCCATTTCTGGTTATAAGTTTTGTTTTCTTTCTGGATTATTCCCGTGATGTAAATCTTTGCAATGTAATCAGAATTAATCATCGGTGTAGAATTTAAATTCTGGCTTCTAAAGCTGAATGTCTTAAAGACCTCATTTGAACCCATAGGTGAAGTTGAAAAAGATGATGAAACTAAACTGTTTCCGCCATCAAAAAATGTAAAACATGCAAAGCCCAAAAGAAGAACAACAATAATTATTAATACGGCAAGACCTGAAGATTTTTTCTGTTTTTTAACAGGTTTTACAGGCTGTATGTTGTTAGAAGTTTCCATTTTATAATATATCTCCTTATTGAATGATAGTATTTATTTTTATTTTCCCATGTTCAAGAGCTTCCTGTTTCATATAAAGATATGCATAGGCGTGAGCAGTCTTTGTATATGGAATTATAAAACAGAAGCCAAGTTGAGGAAGGCATAATTTAAGATATTCATATAGAGAGGGTAAAATTTTCTTAAAAGGCATTGCAATTGCATATCCGGCAATAAGCGCAAGAAGAATCCATCCTAAGAAACTGATTGAAAGGAAGAAAAGATCTCCTATATGTTTTTTTGTATATTCAATGCTTATACTCATTGCTCTGGATACAGCCATTCCCGGATTTTCAACCAGTATCCTGTTCATCTGACTGTAACTGATATGTTTTCTCACCATGACAACAAGAAGCGCAATGAGTGCAATTGATAGAACCGCAAAGAAAACAAGGAAGGATTCAATATTTTCTGTAAGAAAATTTCTTAAAAACTCTTCATTTTCAAATTTATCTAAATTTTCCAGATTATCAATGCTGAATATTCCTGCGGCATTTAAAATTGAAAATGCACCGGTTAAAGCAAGAATGATGATTGATGGGATTATAACTAAAAGAGACCATAGAAAAATCATAAAACTTTCTAATAGTTTTTTAAGTATCGCGGTTACCGGGGTTGTAAATCCGACAGTATAATCTTTAAATTCGGGACATCCTTCTTTTTGCGTAAGTTTAAGAAAAAAACCTGACAGTGCAAATGAAAAAATTGCAGTTACACAGAAAGTAAAAATCGAAAATGCAAACGAAACATAATTGTTAACTTGGAGTTTAGTTTTAAGCATCGTTACTATTATATCGAAGAATTGAGAAATACAGACAACAGCAATGCAAATCGGAAGTTTTCCCTTAAGCTGTGCTCTTGCTTTTCTTTTAAATTCAATACGGTTAAACATTTTTCCTCTCTTAGTGAATTACTCCCGCTTCTCTAAGCAGTTCACTATAGTATTTTTTTTCAATGTCATTTAAATCAATTCCCGCCTTTTGAATGAGCAGTTTTAATTCAGCATTGATTTCTTTATCATTATTACAGTTTTCCGTAACAATTTCAATTTCTAAAAAGTCACCCAGTGGCGGAACATTGCAAAGTTCAATATGCGCCTGACCGAACGGAGTATCCGTTATCCATTCGATGACATCTTTGTGCTTGGAATATACTTTTGTATAGGCTGAATCTAAAAGCAGCTTTTCAAGTGCTTCCGGATTAGAAATGGTTGTTTCATTTTCTTCGTTCACTTCATAGGAGGAACCGTTTTTATCCATTCTGAGTTCTTTAGATTTGTATGTAAAAAGATTTTCCTTTATCTGTGTTTTGTCTGGAAGTGTTTTGATTTCTGATCGGATTCGGCAGGTGATTTTTGAATTGTTAAAGTAATCATCGTTTTTAACGGTGGTTCCCTTAAACTCTGCAAAACTGTTTACCAGTTCTACTGTCCTGGTTTTGTCACGGACATGAGCTTTAAGTTCAATTTCAAACATAGGCTTATTATATTCTGAATTTAATAAATAGTCGAGAATTTGTTTGAAATAAAAGCATATAATAATTATCAGAATAATATTAAAAATGGCGAAAAATCGATTTTTACATATGCTGAAATATGTTGTAAAATAAATACTATAATTGTAAGATTACTTTATATAGAAGAAGTAAAAAGTGAGGAATTTAATGCAGTACGGATATTTTGACGACGAAGCAAAAGAATATGTAATTACAAGACCGGATACTCCGGCATCATGGAGTAATTATCTTGGTTCGACAGTGTATGGCGCCGTTATTACAAACAATGCAGGCGGATACGGTTTTTATAAATCAGGTGCACAGGGAAGGTTCATGCGCCTTCGCTTTAATGCAGTTCCGATGGATCAGCCGGGCCGTTATTTTTATCTGCGTGACCGCGATACAGGTGACTTCTGGTCTGCTTCATGGCAGCCTGTTGGAAAGCCTTTAGACCAGTACAAGAGTGAATGCCGCCACGGTACTGCTTATACAAAAATCACTTCAGAATATTCAGCAATAAAATCTGAGTCGCTTTATTATGTTCCACTTGGACAGAACTTTGAATACTGGAGACTCAAGGTTACAAACAATGATTCAAAAGAAAGAAAGCTTTCTGCATTTACATATTGTGAACTTACAAACCAGTGGAGCACAGAACAGGATCAGGTAAACTTACAGTATTCTGTTTTCATCTCTAAAGGTGAACAGCGCGACAACATGCTGCGCTTTGCAATCCACGACAACCTTTATAAACAGTTCCCAGATGCAGACTTTGGTGAACAGGGAATGCATTCATGGATGGCATTGTGCGAAGCTCCATTAACTGGATTTGATACAAGCCGCGAAGCATTTATCGGAACTTATGGAAATTACGAGCATCCGGATGCAGTTAAAAACGGAAAGTGTACAAACTCACTTGCATACGGTGACAATATCTGCGGTTCAGTTCAGACAGAAATTACTTTAAAGCCTGGTGAATCAAAAGAAATTCTTGTTATGTTTGGAATTGGAGATGCATGGGTTACAGGTAAACCGATTGTTGCAGAATTTGGTAACCTTGACCGTGCAGAAAAAGAACTTGCAAAGCTTAAAGAAACATGGCATGCCCGCCTCGGAAGTTTTGTAGCAGAAACTCCGGATGAAGACATCAATCATACAATTAATGTCTGGGGACTTTATAACTGTCTCATTACATTTGCATGGAGCCGTGCCGCTTCTTTAATTTACAACGGAGAAAGGGACGGGCTTGGTTACCGTGACAGTGTTCAGGATATTCTCGGTGTTGCAGCTGCAATTCCAGAAGAAGCAGAAGAACGTTTAGTAAGAATGCTTTCAGGTCAGGTTAAGTGCGGTGGTGCAATTCCTGTAATTAAAAAAGATCACAACCCTGGACATGAAAAAACTCCGGAACCTGGAGAGTTCAGATCTGACGACTGTCTGTGGTTCTTTAATTCTGTTCCGGCATTTATTGCAGAAACAGGTAAATGGGATTTCTTAAAGAAAGTTGTTCCTTACGGTGATGAAGGAGAAGCAACTGTTTACGGACATTTAAAGCAGGCACTTTTATTTAACCTTGAAAGAATGGGTGCAGACGGACTGCCTTGCGGACTTTTAGCAGACTGGAACGACTGTCTTAAACTCGGATACAAAGGTCAGAGTCTTTTTGTTGCATTCCAGTTAAGACTTGGTCTTACAACTTATGCAGATATTTCTACACGTCTCGGTGAAAAAGCAGAAAGCGAATGGGCTCTTGGTGAGCGTGATAAGCTTGATAAAGCAATTCAGGCTAAGTGCTGGGACGGCAAATGGTTTATCTGGGCAATTACAGAAAGCGGTCAGGTTTACGGAACTAAGACAATGGAAGAAGGACAGGTTTACTTTAATACTCAGGTTTGGGCAGTATTAAGTAACGCTGCAACTCCTGAACAGGCAAAGCAGTGTCTTGAAACTGTAAAAGAAAAACTTGCAACTCCATACGGACTTATGCTCTGTGCTCCTTCATTTGAAAAAGCACCGCGCGACACAATGAGCTGTGTTGTATTTAATGCAGGTATTAAAGAAAATGCCGGAATCTTTAACCATACTCAGGGATGGGGCGTTATCGCAGAAACATTAATGGGTAACGGAGACCGCGCTTACGAATACTGCAAGGCTGCTCTTCCTGCTTCATATAACGATAAGGCAGAAGTACGCCAGAGTGAACCATACGTAGTAGGTCAGACAACTTATTCAACTTACAGCCCTAGAGCAGGTAACTGCCGCGTATCATGGCTTTCTGGAGCTGCTACATGGAACTACTACAGTACTACACAGTACATTCTCGGTATTCGTCCTCAGTATGACGGAATGCTCATTGATCCATGTATTCCGCACGAATGGGATGGATTTAAAGTAGCAAGACGCTGGAGAGGAATTAACTTTAACATCGAAGTTAAAAATCCATCTCACGTATGTAAGGGTGTTGAATACATCGAAGTAGACGGAAGCCGAATCGATGCAGCAGTAATTCCTGCAGACATGATTAAAGAAGGAACAAAAATCACAGCTTACATGGGCCGTGACGCAAAAGAAGTTCCTGTAGAAAGATTGTAAGCCGCACGCGGGTAATACAGCGTGAAAAAATATTCGCCTTAAAAAAGCGGACTGCCGTGCGAATCAACAACCCGTTCACTGTATAAACGCAGTAAACGGAACGACACTCGCAGGTAGACATCGGAGAGGATGGGGGCCTGATTTCCTTAACTGGGAGTCGGGCTTTTTTTTGGCTTAATCAGTTTTTACGCATTGCTTCGATTGCATCACAGATTCGTTTTGCAATTGCTGCATTATTCATTGTGTATAAATGGATTCCGTTTACATTGTGGCAGATTAAATCTACAATCTGACTTACGGCATATGCGATTCCTGCTTCGAACAAAGATGCAGGGTCATTCTGATATTTTTCAAGCATTACTTTGTATTTCTCTGGAAGCAGAACACCGCAGCGTTCTGTCATTCTTTCGATTTGTGCTTTGTTTGTTACAGGCATGATTCCTGCTTCAATCGGAACATTAATCCCGCCCAGCCGGCAGTTTTCTACAAAGTGATAGAATTTTTCGTTTTCAAAAAAAAGCTGGCTCAAAAGATGATCTGCACCGCTTTCGACTTTTGTCTTTAAATTTGAAATTTCTGAAAGTGTGTCTTTTGAGTCCGGGTGATTTTCCGGGTAGCAGGCACCCATAAGATGAAACTTACCCGGCATTTTTTCATTTATAAATTTACACATGTCGGAAGCGTGAAAAAAATCTCCGCAGGGATTTCTTCCTTCAATGGGATCTCCGCGAAGAACGAGAAGGTTTTCAATTCCGTTATCCGCAAAAGTTTTGAGCATTGTTTCTGCTTCGTTTTTTGTAAGATGAAGGCATGGAAGGTGAATTACACTTTCAACTTTACATGTTTCTTTTATTCGTTTTGCAATGTCGAGTGTTTTAGAACAGTTTTCACTTCCACCAGCTCCGTAAGTTACACTGATAAAATCTGGATGAAGGCCGCTTAAATCATCAAGTGTCTTGTAAACAGTATCAATTGAGCTTTCTTTTTTAGGAGGGAAAACTTCAAAAGAAAAAAAACTTTTATTTAAATCTGATTTTATCATATGTAACTCCATAAACAGACATATTTGCCGGTTTAACTTTCATATTATATTTTACTGCCTCGCAGTTTTTGCCGCAAGTACAAGATTTTTTAAAGCAGCTTCTGTTTCGGTAACGCCGCGTGTTTTAAGACCGCAGTCTGGATTGATCCAGAGTTTTGTTACAGGTACAAAATTTTTCATCTTTTTTACTGCATTTACAATTTCTTCTACAGAAGGAACTCTCGGTGAATGAATGTCATAAACCCCGGGACCTACTTCTGTTTTAAAACAATTATCTTTTAAAGCTGCAAGAATTTCAAGGTTTGAACGGCTTGCCTCAAAAGTAATTACATCTGCATCCATATTATCAATGTCTTTTATAATCGGAATGAATTCTGAATAACACATGTGAGTGTGAATCTGTGTTTCTGCTTTACAGCCTGAGTGTACAAGATTGAATGCAGGAATAGCCCAGTCAAGATATTCAGAATGCCAGTCGGCTTTTCTTAAAGGAAGCTTTTCTTTTAATGCCGCTTCGTCGATCTGAATTATTCTTATTCCGTTTGACTCAAGGTCCAAAACCTCTTCCCTTATTGCAAGTGCAATCTGAAGAGCACTTTCTTTTAAACTTATGTCTTCTCTCGGGAATGACCAGTTAAGAATTGTTACAGGACCAGTAAGCATTCCCTTTACAGGTTTTTTACTGTTTTTATCTGAACAGCTTTGAGCAAATTTTGACCATTCAACAGTAATTGCATTTTTTCTTTTTACATCTGCCCAAACGACAGGTGGTTTTACACATCGTGTTCCGTAAGACTGTACCCATGCATTTTGTGTAAAGATATACCCTTCAAGATTTTCACCAAAGTATTCTACCATGTCGTTTCTTTCATATTCACCATGAACTAAAACATCAAGGCCAATGTCTTCCTGAAACTTAATGCACTCTGCAATTTTATTTCTGTTGAACTGTTCGTACTGCTCACACGAGATTTCTCCTTTTTTGTATGCCCTGCGGTTTGCGCGTACGTCCTGTGTCTGCGGGAATGAACCGATTGTAGTTGTAGGAAAGAGAGGCAGGTTAAATACTTTTTTTTGAATCACTTCGCGTTCTGCAAAAGAAGGCTTTCTGATAAAATCTTCTTCTTTTAATTTTTTAATCTTTTCAGAAATAAGACTGTCTTTTTGTATGCGTTCAGTTTTGAAAAGATTCTCATTCTGTAAAAATGCAATCTGATTTTCATCTGCGATATCTTTTAATTCTTTAAGTTTTTCTTCTGCAAATGAAAAATATTTTAAGATGCCGCTGTCGAGTTTTGTTTCATTTTTTACAGTATACGGAACATGTAAAAGAGAACATGATGTATTGATTACGATTTCTCCATCCCAGTTTTCTTTTATCTTTGAGATTATCTGCATTGAATTTTTATAATTGTTTCTCCAGATGTTTTTCCCGTTTACTATTCCTGCAAAAAGAGTGATTTTTCTGTCCGAGATCTTTTTTTTGTTTTCTGTTACAAGCTTTAGCGTTTCCTTTCCTTCAATAAAATCAAGACCAATTCCGTCAAAGTCAAAATCAAAAAGTTCGTTATAATAATCGCGGATGTCACCGAAATAAGTCTGAATAAGAACTTTAATTTTCTTTTCCTCAAGAATGCTTTTATATAATTCTGAAAAAAGATTTTTATCCTCTTCGGTCATATCAAGAACAAGAGCGCTTTCATCAAGCTCTATCCATTCTGCGCCTAGATTTGATGTACGGCTAAGTAAAAGTTTATATGCATCAGAAAGTTTTGCTGTAAAGTCTTCTTTTTTTGTATTGTCTGAAAAATGACTTAATTTAAGGAATGTGTATGGACCAATAACAGAAGGTTTTGTTGTTATTCCGAGATTTTCAGCTTCATTAAATTCTTCTGTAATTTTTGTGTCATCAAGCTGAATGTCTGTACTGGAATCAAATTCCGGTACGATGTAATGATAGTTTGTGTTGAACCATTTTTTCATCGGGAGTGCTGTTACATCAACTTTTTCTGTCTGATATCCACGGGCCATTGCAAAATATGTATCAAGTTTTGAAAGACAGAGGTTTTTATATCTCAAAGGAATTACTCCGAGCATAAAACATGTATCGAGCATTCCGTCATAATAAGAAAAATCATTTGAGCTTATAAAATCTATTCCCGCATCTTTTTGCTTCTGCCAGTTGTCTTTTCTGATTTTCCGTGCTGTTTCCTTTAACTCGCCGGCTGCGATTTTATTGGAAAAATATTTTTCGCACGCAAATTTTAATTCACGGTTTTCACCGATTCTAGGGTATCCGATTACTGATGTTTTCATACAGCCTCCTTTTTTTTACCTATCAGATTGGTAGTATTTTAGTTAATTTTTTTGATATAATCAAAATCTTTATTCTTATGGGTTGATATAACTTTTATTTATGGCTATTCTAAATATGGAAAGGTCTTTTATGTTCCTTTATGCGTTTCTTTTAAGGAGGCTGTATGACTCTTCAGCAGTTGAAATATGTTTTAAAGGTTGTCGAATACCGTTCGATTTCGGAGGCGGCGAAAAATATTTACATATCGCAGCCGGCTCTTTCGAATTCCGTCAATGAACTTGAAAAAGAACTTGGAATAGAAATCTTTTCAAGAAACACAAAGGGTATTTCGCTGACTTCTGACGGTGAAGAGTTCCTTTCTTATGCAAGACAGGTTGTAGAACAGACCGAGCTTTTAGAACAGCGTTATATTGATAAAAAGCCTTCAAGACAGATCTGTTCATTTTCAACCCAGCATTATGCTTTTGCAGTAAATGCCTTTGTAAACTTTGTCCGTAAGACAAAGCCCGATGAGTATGACTTTACATTTCGTGAAACCCGTACATATGAGATTATAGAAGACGTGCGGAATTTAAAAAGTGAAGTTGGCATCATTTATTTAAATGAATTCAATAAAAAAGTAATTGGAAAACTGCTGAAGGAAAGTCACATAAAATTTACTCCGGTTTTTACTGCCAGGCCCCATGTTTTTGTGAGCTCTAAAAATCCTCTTGCAAAAAGGAGGCGTGTTTCTCTTTCCGATTTGGAATCTTACCCTTTTTTGTGTTTTGAACAGGGGGATTATAATTCTTTTTACTTTTCTGAAGAAATTTTAAGTACAATTCCCCGTAAAAAAATAATCCATGTTTCAGACAGGGGAACCCTTTTTAACCTCCTGATCGGTCTTAACGGCTATACAATCTGTTCCGGTATTGTTACAAGTGACCTTAACGGTACCCAGGTTGTGTCTATTCCACTTGAAGTGCACGGAAATGAGGATATGACTGTAGGGTATATTACCAGTGAAAGGACTCCGGTTTCCCGCTATGGACGGCAATTTATAGAAGAATTGGTAAATTTCCGCATTGACCGCAGAGAATTCAGAAAATAAAATTTGAAAAATTCAATAAATCATTATATCATTAAATTGATATGACTTTTGATGATATTTTTTCTAACATTATCCCGAATCGCGAAGAAACTGTAAGGCGATTTTCCGGAAATCTGGACCTTCTGGAGAAATTTGTACGTAAATTTCCTCAGGATGAAAACTGGCTTGCTTTTCAGGAGGCTTCTGCCAGAGACGATTTTTCCAATATGGAAATGATTGCACATACTCTTAAAGGTTATGCAGGAAATATTGGGTTTAAAAAGTTGTATGAAGCCTGTACTGAAATTGTAAATTATATCCGTGCTGACGATATTGATAAGGCAAAAGAGTTTATACCTGCTGCACTTGAAGCTGGAAAAGAAGTTGAAGGGTATATAGCGAAGTTGGATTAATACAGGAGTTTACAAATGGCCGGAGCGAGAAAAAAGATAATAATTATTGATGATGTTGAACTAAACAGAACTATTCTGGGTGAGGCATTTTCAAAAAAATATGATGTAATAGAAGCCTCTGACGGTGAAGAAGGTCTTGAAAAAATAATGGCAAACAGGGAAAGTATTGCTGCAATTTTTCTTGATATCATCATGCCTGAGATGGATGGATTTTCTGTTCTTGCTGAGCTTGAACGCAATGAAATCATGCGGACGATTCCTCTTTTTATCATCACAACAGAGACTACTGACTATGTTGTAGAAAGAGCATACAATTATGGCGTTATCGATGTAATTCAAAAGCCATTTAATCTCCTGATTATTGAACGCCGTGTTGCAAATATCATCGAGCTTTTCGAAAACCGCACGAGACTTGAAAAACTCTTTACGCAGAAAAATAATGCAGAAGAGAAAAACGAAGCAGAAATTGCTCTCAAAAAATATAAAGCTGCAATGTCGGAGATTGCAGGAATTATCGAAAAGGTTGAAAAATAAATAATACTCAAAAATGAAAGACTCTTTTAAATCTGTTGCATGTACTCAAGATAGTCCTAAGTGGGAAAATTCAATTGAAAGGCAATCGAAGCTTTATGATCGCGGTAATGACATTCGTTCTGAGTTTGAACGTGATTATACACGTCTTCTTCACTGTCAGGCATACCGCCGTTTAAAACACAAGACACAGGTTTTCTTTGCCCCTCATAATGATCATATTTGTACAAGAATGGAACATGTTCAGCATGTAGCATCTGTTGCATCGACTGTTGCAAAATATCTTGGTCTCAATGAACAGCTTACTCAGGCAATTGCAACAGGACATGATATAGGTCATGCGCCATTCGGACATCATGGAGAAGATTGCCTTAATTCTCTTCTGTCTCAAAAAGAAGGGATGAATGCTCCGAAAAAATTCTGGCATGAAAGGAACAGTCTTTTTTTTGCAGATTATATCGAAACTCTTCCGGATCCTGACGGTGTTCAGAAAAATCTTGATTTAACGTATGCAGTTCGCGATGGTTTAATCTGTCACTGTGGTGAAATTGATCAGCAGGGAATAAAACCCCGTTCGGATAATCTTGATTTATATACGATTAAGCGGCCTGGAATTATTCAGCCTTATACATGGGAAGGATGTGTTGTAAAGGTTGCAGACAAGATTGCGTATCTTGGCCGCGACATAGAAGATGCAAGAGCATATCACATTCTTGATATGAGTGCATACAGACAGCTTCGTGAAATTGTCGGTGCAACATTGGGCTTTGAGGGAAAAGGAAGAAAGGCATTTAGAAGTGGTAAGGCAGTTAATACGACGGTTCTGATTAACGACCTCATTGTCGATATGTGCGAACAGTCTAGTCCTGAAAAGGGTTTGTGCTTTAGTGATGAGTATTTTAAATTCATTCTGGAGTTAAAAAAATTCAGTTTTTCAAAAATATACAGTCACTGGCGGCTTGTAGAATTTCAGCAGTATGCCAAAAATGTAATTGAAACGATTTACAGAACTCTGATGAAAACTCAGGTTTATGCAGTCAGTGGAAGGGCATCTGTTGTTCTTAAGTATTTTCCTAAGCTCAGTTTTGAATTTGAAAACTGGCTTGTAAAATATACGAATTATGAACCTCATCAGCAGAAAGATCGTAAAAGAATTTACAGATATGATACTAAACAGGTGTTTGATGTAAATAATGATGAATCATTCCAGAAGTGCGTGATAGAATTTATTTCGGGAATGACAGACCAGTTTGCGATGGAAATTTATGAAGAAATCATCCAGTTTTAACAGCAGCGGCAAAATGCATTTAGCGCTTGCGGGCCCCATAGGTTTTTCTGTGGAAGCGGTTTGGCGTATTTTCATTTACCACGTTTTGTTGTAAGATAGAGTCATGCAGCACGAAACCCGTCATTTAAGCAAAGATAATATTTCGAAAATCGAAAACGCCGTTAAGGACATCCTTGAAGCTCTCGGAGCAGATTTAAAAAATCAGGACATCGCAGAAACTCCGGATCGTGTCGCACGTATGTACGACGAAGTTTTTGAGGGAATGCGCTATTCAAACAAAGAAATTGCCCAGATGTTTGACAGATGCTTTGAAACTGCAAAGGCTACTGATATGGTCTGCCTTACGGATATTGATACATTCAGTTATTGTGAGCATCATCTTGCATTGATGTATAATATGAAAGTTCATGTTGCGTATGTTCCCCGCAGAAAAATAATCGGATTGAGTAAGATACCTCGTATTGTTGATATGGTTTGTAAGCGTCTTCAGCTTCAGGAAAAAATCGGGAATGACATTGCTGATATTCTTGAAATGATTTTAGGCACTAAAGATATTATGGTTGTTATTGAGGGTGAGCATTCGTGTGTAACGACAAGAGGAATAAGAAAACCTGGAACTGTTACGACTACAATGTGCGTCCGCGGTTTGTTCAAAAAAAATGAAAATCTCAAGAATGAATTTTTATTGCAGATAAAATAGTTTGTCCTGGCAATATAAGTCTGACAGGAGCGTTAAATGGAAAAATTTGATGTTACCGGAATGAGTTGTGCAGCATGTAGTGCACATGTTCAGAAAGCTGTTGAAAGTGTAGAAGGGGTAACTTCATGCAATGTAAATCTTCTTACAAATTCTATGACGGTAGAAGGAAATTTTGATGATAATTTAACGCAGAAAATTATGAGTGCTGTTCAAAAAGCAGGATATGGTGCAAAACCTGCAGGTGCTCCACATGTAAAAACAAAAAGCAGTCTTGATGCAGAAACTAAAAAGTTATTAAAACGTTTTTTTGTCTCGGTGTGTATTCTTTTGCCACTTATGTATGTTTCTATGGGGCATATGATGTGGGGCTGGCCAATTCCTTCATTCATAAAGGAAAATTTTTTTGAATTTGGCAGGATTGTTTTTATAGGAATCTATCAGGCTATTCTTTCTTTTATAATCCTTTTTATCAACAGAAAATTTTTTATAAGCGGAACTAAAGCGGTTTTTAACAGAGCACCCAATATGGATACTCTTGTCGCTTTGGGTTCCGGCGTTTCTTATTTATACAGTCTTTATAATCTTGTAAGTTTTGTTGCTGCGTTTTATTCCGTAGAATGCAGTTATGTGATGCCTGCTTTGTATTTTGAAAGTGCTGCAATGATTGTAACTTTGATTACAGTCGGAAAAACACTGGAAAGTTTTTCTAAGGGGAAAACAACAGATGCTTTAAATTCACTTATTAAATTAGCGCCGCAGACTGCAACGATTTTTAAAGACGGAACTGAAAAAACAGTCGGGATAAATCAGGTTAAGGCTGGCGATGTTGTTGTTGTAAAAACTGGGGAATCAATTCCTGTTGATGGAATTATTATAGAAGGAAGTGCCAGTATAAATGAAAGTAATCTTACCGGTGAAAGTATTCCGCTTGATAAAGGTGAAGGAAAAAGTGTTTATGCATCGACTTTATGTGTAACCGGACGTATTGTCGTAAAGGTAGAAAAAATTGGGCAGGAAACTTCGTTCGGTAAAATAATTCAGCTTGTAACAGATGCATCTTCTTCTAAGGCTCCGATTGCAAAGATTGCTGATAAAGTGAGTGCTGTTTTTGTTCCATCTGTTTTATTGATTTCGCTTATAACTTTTGCAGTCTGGTTTTTTATCGGTGTGCCGGGTTCATGTGGAATGGAGTCATTAAGTATGAGACTTTCGAATGCAGTTGCGCTTGCAGTATGTGTTCTTGTAATAAGCTGTCCCTGTTCGCTTGGACTTGCAACTCCTGTGAGTATTATGGTTGGAAACGGGGTTGCGGCAAAAAAAGGAATTTTATTTAAAACAGCTGCAAGTCTTGAAGCGCTTGGAAAAGTTGAAATATGTGTGATGGATAAAACCGGAACAGTTACGAACGGGAAGCCCGTTGTTACAGATGTCGAATTGAATGAAGAACTTTTGCTGTACGTATATTCTCTTGAAAAAAATTCATCACATCCGCTTGCAGTTGCGGTTTCAAAATATTGTGAGAAACGCGGTACTGCACTTGGTGAAGTTTGTAATTTTGAAGAAATAATCGGACGTGGTGTTAAAGCTGTGATTGACGGAAAACTTGTTAAGGCTGGAAATATTGAATTTGTTCCGGATGCTCCAAAAGAATTAATTGAAAAAAAATCGCGTGAAGGGAAGACACCGCTCTTGTTTTCTATTGATGAAAAATATGTCGGAATGATATGTGTATCTGACACAGAAAAAGAGACCAGCCGTCAGGCTGTAAAAGAACTCAATGGAATGGGAATCGAAACTGTACTTCTTACTGGTGACAATAAGGCGACGGCAGATGCAATTGCACAACGGGTTGGAATTAATAAAGTTTATGCCGGTGTTAAACCGGATGAAAAAGAAAAAATCGTTGCAGAACTTTCTAAAGATAAAAAAGTTGCAATGACAGGTGACGGTGTAAATGATGCTCCTTCCTTAAAACGAAGCTTTGTCGGAATTGCAATCGGTGCGGGAACTGATGTGGCGCTTGATGCTGCTGATGTCGTGCTTATGAAAAATGATCTTCTTGATGTTGTCCGTGGAATTAAAATAAGTAAAAATACGCTCCGCAATATTCACGAGAATTTATTCTGGGCATTTTTCTATAATATAATTTGTATTCCGGTTGCAGCAGGCGCACTCGGATCATTTGGTATTTTTTTAAAGCCTGTGTACGGCGCACTTGCAATGAGTCTTTCCAGCTTTTGTGTCGTAATGAATTCACTCAGGCTTAATTTTATGAAAACAGATAAAGGAGATTCTGTTATGAAAAAAACTATACAGATTAAAGGAATGATGTGTCAGCACTGCCAGAAGCATGTGACTGATGCTCTCTGTGCAATCGAAGGTGTAAAAGCTGACGTTGATTTTAAAGCCGGCACTGCTGTTGTCGAGTATTCAGGTGATATAAGTGACGACGTATTTAAAAAAGCTGTTGTCGACGCCGGATATGAATTTGTTGAAATATCTTGATTCTTACTATAAAATAATAAAATATGATAACGGAAGAGTATTATTCAGAAATCAGTGCACGTTTTGGAGAGATAAAGCGTGCCCGTGGGACTTTTTTGTATACCGAAAAAGGAGTTCGGCTTACCGACATGTATCTCGAAAACGGCAGGGCGATTCTCGGATGGGGTAACGGTAACGGAACAAACGGAACCGGTGCATTTTTAAAAATCAAAAACATCATTAACAGAGGTCTCACAGGTTCTTTTGAAACGGATTTTCAAAAACAGCTTGATAAAGCAGTTTCTGATCTTCTTCGTGCAGAATGCAGGGCTCTTGTTTATTTTGATACAGCAAAGGCAGAAAAGGCTGCTCTTTCTTTTTCAACGAGGCTTGTAAAATATGTTCCATGGGTTGGACTTGTTCACGAAAATGAAATCGTAAAAGATTTTGAGTGTGTATTGATTACTCCACCGCTTCCATGGACCGATAATCTCTACGTTCTTGCAGTAAGAAATGATATCACCGCGCTTTTTTATCCAGAGCGTGTTTCAGGAGCAATTCTTGGCGGGCTTTCACGTTCAATCTATGACCTGATCGCAGAACTCCCCTGCAGGGGAGAAAAAAACTGGTTTATGTATGATGTTTATTTAAAGGAATATTTTACGAGAAAAGGTCCTTATCTTTATCCGAAAATGCAGGAAAAAGATTATGATGATTTTGTAAAGCACTGTCTGTCATGTAATATTGCAATCAGTCCAGATTATAATGTTCCATCGATAATTCCGTATGGTGCTGACAAAGGTGTGTTTACGTTATTAAAAAATAATCCATGGAAGGTTTAGCCGATGGCTGACAGTCAGTTTATTATCTGGTGTATAAAATTAATTCTCGGTGGAATTGCTTCTTTTTTTGCAATTCTTTTGTGGTCAAAAAGCCGTAATGCAGGCTGGATGTGTCTTACTGCAGGAATTTTAATTTACTATGCAGGTGTCATTTACAGTATGATGCTGAATTTTGGAATTATTGCAACAGAATATCTGATTATAGCAGGAATCCCGCTGCTTACTTTATTTTTTACGGCAGTGCCTCCGCTGTTTATAATTGCCGCTTTGATTTTAATTATAAAAGATTTATCTTAACTTCGTGCTGATTGAAAAAAACACTCTTTTCGGGTAGTATACATGAAGTGTATGAGAGAATCGCGCAGCGACTCTCGAAACAACTCGAAACATGCCTTACGGGCTGTCAATAGAAGATACGAGTTGTACTGGTCCTTTAGCTCACCTGGATAGAGCGGCCGCCTCCTAAGCGGCAGGTAGTGCGTTCGAATCGCATAAGGGCCGTAAAAAAACCGGGAATTTTGAAGTTCGCTTCATATATCCCGGTTTTTTTGTGATTTTATTTTAATACCCCATCCAGTTCATAAACATCTTCGACGCCGGTTACTAAGATGGCGCCCATACCCATTTCGAGCGCAAGACTTAAGTCGATGTCGTAGCGGTCTCCGACGCTAAGACATTCTATAAGTCTTGCGCCGGTTTTTTCTGCGGCCAGATTTAAAATATCGGGATGAGGTTTTGATTTGTGGCATGTATCAAGACCGATGATATCCGGGATAAGCTTTTCGATTCCTATTGCTTCTAAGGTTTTAAAAGCCGGAAGGACAGGATTGTTTGTTACTGCAATCATTTTATATTTTTTAGAAAGCTTTTCGAGAGTTTTAATGAGGCGGTCGTCACGGCTTAAAAACTCTGCCGGTTCTAAAAGTGTCTCACGCATTTTAATACTGTCTTCGATTGTAACACCAAAATATGTAAGAGTGTTTCCAAGACTAATTTTAGCACCGTCATTTTTTTTACTGTATTCCGCGCGAAAATCTGCAATCATCTTTCGGATTTCATCCGGCGTTACACCGCGAAGCTCTGCAAGATGACGAAGCTGAACATCCACCTGCTCGAAGGCGTATTTAGAATTTGTATATAGTGTTGAATCAATATCAAAAATTATTGTCTTAAGATTCTCAGGGATTTTATAAACTTTCATCACGCTTCTCCCTGTGGAACAAAAGTGCGTGAACTTTTTACCATGCTGTCTGCAGCCTCTGTAATTGTTTTATAAAGCCCGAGTGCGACACCCGTAAGAACTGCATCCCCTATAAGCTCGCTGTCTGCAACCTCTGTCGTGCATATTTTATAATTTATGATGTCTGTTTTGTGCTGAATCCAAAGCGGGCTCTTTGACTGTCCTCCGGTTATCATCATCACATCGTCAATCTGTAAATTATTTTCTTTAGCGCAGCCTGTAATTTTATCAAGGGCATCTTTTACTGATACTGCAAGATTTGTCATTGTAACATAGCCCTGCGAATTTTTATTTTTAAAACAGTTATTTATATATTCAGCATATGATATTTTCTGATTGATTTCGTATTCGTAGTTTTCCTTACATTCTACAAACTGTCTTCCGCTTGACTGCATTAAAACTGCAAGGTTCCATAAGCCGCTCATTACACTCGGAAGCGTTCTTAATCCTTCTGCAAAAACCTGTCTGTCTGTGCAGAGGTTTATTCCTTCGCTTGAGCCTGCGCAGTCGCAGAGCTTACCCGGCTTTAATGTGTTTGTTCCAATCATTGCAACGATAAAATCAGGACCGCCTGCAATGACGGGTGTGTTTTTATCAAGATCGAAAAGCGATGAAACTTCCTTTGTAATCGTTCCGCAGTTATAGCCCGGGTTTACAAAGCGGCCGAACTGTTCCGGCTTTGCGCCAAGAAAAGAAAGAGCCTGGTCGTTCCAGTAAGCTGCTTCGTAGCGCGCTTCGGGTAAAATCGTTATGTGAGTTCCGGTTAAATACCAGATTAAATATTCAGGACCGGAAAATATTTTTTTATTATTAAAGCTTTCTGAATATTTGTGTTTAAAATATTTTATCCGCGGAATAAAAAGTGAGTGGGAAAATTTTTCTTCGATGTCGTTTTGTAGCTGCGCGCTGCCGTCCGCACCACTCTGCGCGTTCTCAATCTCGCCATCCAGTTTTTCATTCCAAAGCAGAGTCGTGCCGTCTTCTGAAACTAAAGTCGGACCGTTTCCCGAAATGCATACAGCATCACATGAAAAACCGTTTCCAGCAAGCTGCATGTCGCGTTTAATTTTATAAATTGAATTCTGTAATCCCGCTATCCAGTCTGAACTTATTTTTGATTTGTCAGACGAAGAAAACATTTCGCGGTAAAAGGACAGCACCTGTCCTTTGTCAGAAACAAGTGCTGCTTTAAGAGAAGATGTTCCGATATCGACGCAGAGAAAATTATACTTCGTCATCTTCCGGAGTTACATCGTGTTTAACAAGTTTTTCTATAATGTTGCGGTTATCAAGAAGATCGCTCAACGACTGGTTGTGATGAACGCGTGTAATTACGTTTGCAAAAAGACCAGAAACATTTGTGCTTATATACCATTCTTTTGTAAGAAGTTCTTCGTGATAAACTGCGTTTGTTCCGATGATGCGGTAGAACAGTCCATCTTTGTAAGCCTGATCGAAAAGTTCGATTGCGTTTCCTGTAAAGAAAGGAAGACTGATTGCACAGATTACTTTTGTTGCTCCCTGTTCTTTGAGGAATTTCATGGCTTTGAGTAATGTTCCACCTGTACCGAGCATATCATCTGCAAGGAATGCAACTTTACCGCGTACATCACCAAGAAGCTTGATTGCCTTGATGTTGGTAGAATTTGCATCCTGAGTTACGATTGAATAATCGCGCTCTTTGTATATCATTGCAAGAGGAAGCTTTAATCCTGATGCGTAGAATTTATTTCTATCAATGGCACCTGTATCCGGAGAAACAACAACGAGTTCTTCAGTTTTTCCAGTAAGGTCAACTATCTTTGTTAACTCGCGGATAATCTGATAGCTTGCATGTAAGTTTTCGAGTGCAATTGAACTGAATGCATTGACGATTTCGCGTGAGTGAATATCAAGAGTTATGATTCTTGAAACACCGAGCATTTCGTATACATGACCGAGCATAGAAGCTGTAAGACCTTCGCGGCCCTTTTTCTTGTGCTGACGGCTGTAAGGATAAACGGGAAGAACCAGAGTAATGCTTGCAGCTCCTGCCTGACGTACTGCATCGATTGTAACGAGCAGTGACATAACATGGTCATTTACAGAAAGTGAAAGCTTGTTCTTTCCTTCGTTTAGGGAAAGTACTTCATGATTTTCTACATCCTGGAAAATAAAAACTTCCTTTCCTCTTATGCAATCAAGAAGTTCAGTTTTGAATTCTCCATTCATGAAATAGGTGAATCTTGCATTTACTTTGAAAACCGGAGGGCGGTACTTATCTGTAGCACCACGCATGCAGACATCAGAAGTATCCAGATCGCTTTGAAAGTTGATTTTTTTGATTAATTCATTTTTATCAAGTTCGTAGCGTTTAGAAATGACATCGTTTTTGAGCGTAAAACGATGTTTGTACATGTGGCGGAGATGAGTGATTACTTCATCTGCGAATGCTTCGCCACCTGGACAGGCAACAATTGCCAGATTGGTTGGTTCAGAATATGGCATTTATTCTTACCCCTTTGTAATAGTTCTGCGATAATCGAAAAAAGGCATCTCTTTGATTACCGCATGCCATAGCCATGCTATTCCCTTGCATCTGGACTACGGTTAAGCCTATATTAGCATTAAACAGCCGCCCCGGTCAATTATGACGGCTAATATTGACCTAAATACGGTCTTTTTTGTATTCTTATAGTACGGAGATTATAATTAGGAGTAAAACAATGAAAAAACTATTTTCAACTCTTTTTGTTTTGACAGCGGTTTTATTGATTTCAGTTAGTTGTGGAAAAGAAAAAAAAAGCTGCGTCAACATCAGAAGATGACTATCAGCCTGTTGATTTTGCCAGACATGAAGATGATGAGCCAAATACTTATATCAGTGATCGTGCAAGAGAATCAGGAAACTGGGTTCAGGGCGTTATTATTTATTCAAACGTAGGTTTGTATGAAGTAAACCCTAATGACCAGGAGCGTTTAAGATGGATTGGAGCTTTGCCAAAGGGATTGGATCTTATAGTAGAAGCTGAAGGTTCTTCTAAGGATTCTGATTCTGTTGTTTATAAGTGTTTGCTTGGAAAAGATACAAAGACAACAGATATGGCAAAAGTAAGAATTGATGATGATTATTCTGAATACTATGTTTCTTATACATGTGTAGTTCCTCATGCAGTTGCATGTGTAATGTATGGCGATAACGGTGAAACAAATACACATATCGGACATGCTTATACAGATCAGAAAATCAATAAGATTTCTTCTTCAATAAAAATTCCTACAGGAACAATTGGAGCTTTACTTATCAAGGAAGATACAAAAGATGACTGGTGTAAAGCAACATTCTGGGTAGAACCAAATTCCGATTATCCAAAAGGAGCTTTGTTTACAGCAAAGTATTATACTGAAAAGAGTATTTCACAGGTACCTGGAAATGTTAAGGCAGCAATGCTTGATACAAGATATTCAAAATTAAAGGATCCGGATTCTTTAATTTATGATCAGGCAGCATCTATTGGATCAGATGTTTGTAATGATTCCAGTTTCTTAGACTCACTTTCCTTATTCGGAAGATAATCGCAGGAGGATAAAATGATGAAGAAATTAACAGTTGCAGCAGCAATGCTTTTAAGTTTGGCTTCTCTTGCTTTTGCCGGCGGAGGAAGTAGCGGTTATGTTCTTAGAAATCCTTCATGGATTTATGCAAGAGAAGGAGATAACCTTAAATACAAAGGTTCTCTTGATATCGGAACAAGTATTGATATTTTTAGTGATGTATTTACACCTGCTAAAGTTGGTACTTCTGTAAACGACTGGGGTGGACAGTATATTGAAATTTATTACGAAGGTGAAGAATATTATACAGATGTAAGATTTGTAGTTAACCAGGGCGATGCAGGAGAAAGATATGTTATTACAGAAGATACTCCTGTATTTACAGTTGGAAGCGTTGGTGCTATTGAAGCAAAACCAATTCCTGCAGGTACTGTGGTAATTGAATGCACAACGGGCAGCTATGATGATTTGTTACAGGCTGTGTATTATTTTGACAGTGCAATTTTCGGAAGAATCAGAAAAGCATATGTATTAAGAAGAATTCTTTCAAATAACAGTTCAGATTATGATGCAGTTTGTCTTGTTAATTCTGCTATGGAAATGGATCTTAATAAATCAAGAGATGAAATTGTTCTTCTCTTCTCTCAGGCAGAAAGTGCAGCAAGTTCATCTGGAATAAGGGAATTTGTTCTTAATAAGAAATCACAAAAATTTGGAACTGACATTTCTAACAGCCCTGTAGAAAGCTATTCTGCAAGCGGTGTAATTGATTCTGACGGGTCAAATGTAAATGTGCGCGAAAAGCCTGGAAAATCATCTAAGATTGTAGGCAAACTCACTGATGGTGCTCACTTTATGGCTACTGAAAGAACAACAAAAAAAGATAAAATCGGTAAAGAAGAAGATTACTGGTATCACATTACTACACCCGGCGAAGACAGTATAGACGGCTGGATTTTCGGAAGTACTGCTAATATCGAATAATTAAAAAAATGAAGCTTACGATTATGGGGTCAGGCACGAGCCACGGCGTTCCGGTCATTGGCTGTGACTGCCCTGTATGTAAATCAAAAGATCCTCGCGATAATCGTTATCGTGCAAGTGCATTTGTTACAGACGGTGAACATAATATCGTGATTGATACAGGGCCTGAGTTTAGAATTCAGGCTCTGCGTCAGGGGATAAAAAGTCTCGATGCTGTTTTAATGACGCACGGACATGCTGACCACCTCCACGGACTTGATGATATAAGGATTTTTTCAAGCACAAAGCAGGGTGGAGTATGGCATAAACAGACAACATTTCTTGATTCAATTTTAAAAAGGCACGGTGAAGGACTTAAAGTTTTTTCAGATTCACGTGCAAAAAAAGCAATATTCAGACATTTTGATTATATATTTAAAAACACTCAGAAAGGTGGCGGGAAGCCTCGTATTGATTTGTGGGACATAAATGAATTCTCAGAAAAAAATCCACTCGTAATCGGAACGATGTCGATAATTCCGATTCATATGCTTCATGGAAAACTTCCTTCGACAGGTTATCTTTTTTCAGAAAAAAACAGGGATGGAAAAATTCATTCGATTGCATATTTAACAGATTTAAGTTATTTGAGCGATTCTTCAGTTGAAATTATTAATAGGAATAAAGGAATTCTTGATCATCTTGTAATTGATGCACTTCGTATCCGCGAACATTCAACTCATTTTAATTTTGATAAAGCCCTCGAGTGCAGTTCAAAACTTGAACCGCGTCATACATGGTTTACACATCTTACTCACGATTTGAGCCATATTCAGGTGCAGGAATATATCGACGGACATTTGTCCGATTTTCCAATTCTTGAAAGCATCGTAAAAGATGGAGGCTCTGTAAGCCCGGGATATGATACGCTTGATCTTGAAATACTTTGAATTGAAATATAAAAATGTGCTATAATTTATTCAATTCAGAATAAAGAGGTGAAATATGCGTTTTTATAAAGGATTAATTTTATCGTTTCTGTTTGCGTTTGCAGGTTCGACTGCTTTTGCAGGATATGACTCATATATAAAAATTGTAAGCCCGGGCAATGAAAGTGATTTCTATGCTTACAATGACGGACTTAATGATCTTAAAGAAACATTTAACGGAGAAGTTTCTTCTGACTGTGTTTCGATCCGCGTTCTCTGGTCGCCTGTAAGTTATAAAGCGATAGAAGAATATCTTGTAAGAGGCGGAAAGAAAAACCCTGGTGATACAAATCCAATTGATGACTTTGTTTTAAAGCAGTATCAGAGCGGTTCAACAACTTTTATCTACAATGTTTCAGGAAGATTTGAAAACCTTGCATACGGTTCTAACTATTATAAATTTGTTGCAACATTTAAAGACGGTGCAATCAAAATCTGCGACTTCATGTGTTATGTTCATAACGGCGGAATGGCAGAAAGAGCAAAGCCTGTAATTTATCTTTATCCTCAAAAAACTCAGAAGATAAATGTAAAAGTTGAACCGGCCGGCGGTGTAACAGAATCAATTCCACCATACAATAAAGGATGGACAGTTTCTGCAACTCCGGAAAGTGAAATTACAGATTTACTTGGAGATAAAAATAAATCATATCCATATCTTTTCTGGGAAAGCAATGACGGATCTGATGATATTGATATGACAGAAGGTTTTGTAGTTGAATCTAAAAAATTACAGTCTTTCTTCGAAGAAAAACTTGCACTTCTCGGATTAAATAAAAAAGAAATTGCAGACTTTACAGAATACTGGGTTCCGGAGTTGAGTGGTAAAAAATATGTATTCATTACATTCTATTCTCAGAAAAGAATTGATGAAGAAGCACCTTTAACTGTTTCTCCAAAACCGGATACAGTAATAAGAGTTTACTTTGATCATAAAAAGCTTGATAAAAAAATAAATGTAAAACCGCAGACTTTGACTTCACCTGAGAGAAAAGGCTTTACAGTAGTTGAATGGGGCGGAAAGCGCTATAAATGAAAATAAAATTATTACAGCACCGCTGTGATGGAATAAGGCCGTTCATCTGGACGGTCTTATTTTTAACCGCAGTCATTTCCTGCAAAAATAATTCTTCTGACTCAAAAAAAACATCCATCAATAACCAGAATGAACAGAAAGATTCTTCAGTTCATTACATGTATTATAACGATGTAAACATGTGGGAACATATTTTTAAAAAGACTCCCGCTTATGAAATTCCACAGTTGTGTCCTGCTTCGATTATGATTCCGCATCATGACATAACAACAGGAAGACAGAACAGTTTATATAAGGCTGTTTCAAAGGTTTGTGATCCTAAAATAATATTTATCGTTGCTCCAGATCATTTTGAACGCGGGAAAAAATTAATTACGATGCCAGAGGATATTATTTTTGACACTCCCGAAGGAAAAATTGAACCTGATAAAAACATTATTTTAAAAATTAAAAACGATGAAGAGATTAAAGATGCTGTAAGCATTCAGGATGATTTATGGAAAGACGAACACGGAATTTTTGTTCACATGCCGTTTATAAAACATTATTTTCCTGACGCAAAAGTCGTTCCGATTACAGTAAAGATGCTTTCATCAGATGATGAGTTTAAATATTTTTCAAAGCTCGGGAAAGTTCTTTCAAAAATTGCAGATGAAATTCCGCGTGACAGCGGCACTGATTTAAAACCGCGCACTTCAGAACTTTCGCACGATTCGTGCAATCTCCAAAACTTACGAAGCTCACTTTTAATCGCGTCCGTTGACTGCTCGCATTATCAGATTCCATGTGTGACTGCAATGCACGATAAAGTTACGCTTAATACTCTGTTCAACAGAGAAGATCCGCGCTATGCAGAAATTGACAGTCCCGAAAGCGTTTCGGTTCTTTATTCATACAACGGGGCGCAGAATGCAGAACAGATGATGGTGTTTGATCACTCATCGACCTTTGATTATATTCCGGATGACAAAGTTGAATGCACTTCGCATTTTTATCTTGGTTTTTATGCTGAATCAAATTTAATCCCGGCAAAGCCCTGCGGACGGAAGCAGACTTTCTTAATTGCAGGAAGCGGAAAAACCGGTGCCGGAATACGCCGGACATGGAAGTGGGACAGATATAAAACTTCGACAGATGAAGCAGAAATACTTTTACGCGATGCTGCAGGAAAAGAGGCCCGCTTTTTTTACGGATTTGACGCCCTTATTTTTGACCCGGAACCGGGTTCTGTGTATGAGCAGACTGTTCATGGAACAACTCTTCGTGTCTTTACTGCCGACCCCGACTCGATATAAAGGGCAATTGCCGCTCCCGTTGGCGAAGACCGTATAAATGTTCTTTTAGACACCGGAGCACATGTTTCTGAGAATGAAATTCCGCATTATCTTGATATTTTTGATGTTGTAGTTTTACGTGATCCTCTGGGTAAAAAAGATGCGTTTATGTTTTACAGACCTGACAGAGCTAAGGCTGAATTTACAAAAATAAACCTCGGAATCTGTCGTGGAAAGGGCAGGATAAAGGGTGCGGCAGCCCTTGTTGATGTCGACGGCGATAAGGTCGGGGTCGTAGCGTTGGATTACAAGTCCTCTACGGGCGTAATGCCGGCCATCTGGCAGTTCGTGGAGTGATATACAGGGAAGTTTACCGCTTCCTTACCGGGAAGAGAATGAGAGAATTGCTCCGCAATTCTCGAAACATGCGGCAAAAGCAGTACTGGGCTTGAAGTGAAATTTACCGCTTCTTTACCGGGAAGAGAATGAGAGAATTGCTCTGCGATTCTCGAAACATGCGGAAAAAGTAGTACTGGACTTGAAGGGAAGTTTACCGCATGTATTGACATTAACTTACTTTTTCTATAATATACAAAAACTCACGTTGTATATTTAGTAAGGTAGGTGAAATATATGTCTAGAACTTGTGATGTTTGCGGAAAAGCACCTTTGCACGGATGCAAAGTTAGTAAGACTTATAATCATACAAAACGCACATGGCGTCCAAATTTGCTTAAAGTAAAGACAGAAATCGGTGGAACAACACGTACACTCAATGTATGCACACGCTGTCTTAGAAGCGGATTCGTTCAGAAGAAAGTTCGCGTTCCAAAAGAAACACCAGCTTCTACAAACTAAGTTTGTAAAACAATCTTAAAGTTAAAACTGTCCATTCCGGGCAGTTTTTTTTATGCCTGCTCGGGTTTGGCATATGGCAGGGGCGCTCACAGGCCGGTCTTTTACCGTGCATGCGGCAGGCCATTTAAAAGCGGCGCTTCGGAAAATCGGCGTCCCCCTTATTTCCCATAAGTTTTTTCGATTTCTAAAATCTGGTCTCGGACAACGGCGGCCTGTTCGTATTCCATGTTGTCGGCGTATTCTTCCATCTGGCGTTTCAGCGCGGCAAGAAGCTTTTTGCGCTCGGCCGGAACAAAAAGATTTGCACTCTTTTTAAGTGCAGAAAGCTCAATTTCGACTTCTTCTTCTGCATCGATTTTCTGGCGTTCAAGAATATCTTCTACAGCTTTTTTAACAGTCTTTGGTGTAATGCCGTGTTCTTTATTATATGCTTCCTGAATTTCACGGCGCCGCGCTGTTTCTGTGATGGCTTCTTCCATCGCTTCGCTTTTTCTGTCGGCGTACATTACGACTTTACCTTCTGCATTTCTTGCCGCGCGTCCTATTATCTGAATAAGACTTGTAGCCGAACGCAAAAATCCGATTTTGTCTGCATCCAAAAGCGCAATAAAAGAAACCTCAGGTAAGTCAATTCCTTCGCGCAAAAGATTGATTCCGATTAAGACATCAATTTCTCCGGCACGAAGATCCTTTAAAATTTCTACACGTTCAAAAGTTTCTATTTCTGAGTGAATGTATTTTACCTTTAAGTTAAGCCCGGAAAGATATTCAGTTAAATCTTCGGCCATCTTTTTTGTGAGTGTAAGAATTAAAGAGCGTTCACCTTTTTCTATTCTTGCCTGTACTTCCTTGTAAATATCCTGCATCTGTCCTTCGCTCGGACGCACTTCTACAATCGGATCCAGAAGACCTGTAGGGCGTATTACCTGTTCAACTATCTGAGTACTCTGCTTAATTTCTTCTTTACGCGGAGTTGCAGTTACATAAATAACCTGATTAAGCTTTTTTTCAAATTCAGCAAACTTTAAAGGACGGTTATCAAGTGCGCTCGGAAGGCGGAATCCAAAATCAATGAGATTCTGTTTCCGGCTTCTGTCTCCTTCGTACATTGCGCCAATCTGCGGAACTGTAACATGCGCTTCGTCTATCATGCATAAAAAGTCATCAGGAAAATAATGAAGCAGAGTTGCAGGCGGCTGTCCCTTTTCACGGCCGCTTATCGGACCGGAATAATTTTCGATTCCGGAGCAGTAACCCATCTCCTTCATCATTTCGATATCGTAAGTTGTGCGCGTTTTAAGTCTTTCGGCCTCAAGAATCTTTCCCTGGCTGCGAAGCTCTTCAACACGCTCTTCCATTTCTTTAGTTATTCTTTCTGTCGCATTAAGAAGTATTTCATGCGGAACGACAAAGTGCTTTGCAGGATAGATAATAGTTTCTTCAAGCTCTTCAACTGTCTCGCCGGTTATTACATTAAATCTTCTGATGCGCGAAACTTCGTCCCAGTCAACTTCGATTTTATATGCTTCATCTGTTTCCATGTAAGCAGGATAAATATCAATCGTGTCGCCTTTAATCCTGAAATTTCCGCGTTCCAAAACCATATCGTTCCGCGCGTACTGAAGCCCAATAAGTTTTTTTGACAGATCAAGAAGATCAAGCTGTTCGCCTTTTTCGATATGAATTCTCATGTCCTTGTAAAGGTCAGGCATTCCAAGGCCGTAAATGCATGAAACAGTGGCGATTACAATTACATCACGTCGTTCCATAAGAGAATAAGTTGCGCTCAAACGGAGTCTGTCAATTTCGTCGTTAATCGATGCATCTTTTTCTATATATAAGTCACGCGCAGGAACATAAGCTTCCGGCTGATAGTAGTCGTAGTATGATACAAAATATTCAACTGCGTTTTCCGGGAAAAAAGTTTTAAACTCACGGTAGAGCTGTGCAGAAAGAGTTTTGTTGTGGCTTATGATCAACGTCGGCCTCTGAACTTTTTCGATAATCTTTGCCATCGTAAAGGTTTTACCGCTTCCTGTAACACCCTTTAATGTCTGGTATCTGTCGCCGCGCAGAAAACCTTCTGCAAGCTTATCAATTGCCTGAGGCTGGTCTCCAGACGGTTCAAATTCTGAATGCACTGTAAATTTTTTCATATGAACATTATAAGTGATTTTTCCCCGATATGGTAGAGTTTAAAATTCTAAAATTCAGTATAAAAAATACTCTTGCAATTAATTTCTGAAAACGATAATATTAACATGTACGGCAAAGAGGTCGTAGATAAGATTCGTGTGCCATTGGGCGCAGGGGTTTTGTCTACGGCCTCTTTTTTTTCAGGAGGCATTGTTTATGTGTGGTTTTATAGGTTGTTTTGATTTATCAAGCGGCGGCAAACCTATTGAAGATGGTTTAAAAGATGAATTGCGTTCGCAGATTCTTGAAATGAGTAAAAAAATCCGTCACCGTGGACCGGACTGGAGCGGCGTTTATACTGGAAATAATGCCATATTAAGCCATGAAAGATTAAGTATTGTTGATCCACTTTCTGGAAAACAACCGCTTGTAAGTGATGATGAAAAAATAATCCTTGCTGCAAACGGAGAAATTTATAACCACAAAACAATCCGCCAGAGTTTTGAAGGTAAATATAATTTCAGAACAGGAAGTGACTGTGAAGTTATTATTCCTCTTTATAAAAAGTATCGTGATAGTAAAAAATTTGATGCAATGATTGAAGAGCTTTCCGGAATATTTGCATTTGCACTTTACGATTCTGAAAACGGAACTTACCTTATTGCACGTGATGAAATCGGTGTAATTCCGCTTTATCAGGGCTGGGATAAGGCAGGAAGGTTTTATGTTGCGAGTGAACTGAAGGCTCTTGAAGGTCAATGCCAGACAATCGAAGAATTTCCTAATGGGTGTTATTTATATTCAAAAGAGTTATCACAGAAATTAGAAACATCTGATGATGCTTCTGTTAAAGGTACAGGAATGCCTAAACCGGTTAAGTGGTATAAACGTGACTGGGAAACATATGATGCTGTTAAAAATGCGCCAAAAGCAACAGACGAAAAAGGCGGTGTGATAAATCCTTCTGTGATTGAAAAAGTACGGAATTGTCTTGAATCTGCAGTTCGCTCACAACTTATGAGTGATGTCCCTTATGGAGTGCTCTTAAGCGGAGGCCTGGATTCTTCTATTATTGCTGCAGTTACACAAAAATATTCCAAAAAGAGAATCGAAACAGACAGTAAAGAGGCAGCATGGTGGCCGCAGCTTCATAGTTTTGCAGTAGGTCTTGAAGGTTCACCTGATCTGATCGCTGCACAGAAAGCTGCAGATTATATCGGAACGGTTCACCATGAAGTTCATTTTACAATTCAAGAAGCACTTGATGCATTACCTGATGTAATTTATCACATCGAAACATATGACATTACAACAGTACGTGCTTCAACGCCGATGTATTTACTTGCACGCGTAATCAAGTCAATGGGAATCAAAATGGTTTTAAGTGGCGAAGGAAGTGATGAACTTTTCGGCGGATATCTTTATTTTCATAAAGCACCTGATGAAAAAGAATTTCACGAAGAACTTGTACGCAAGATGAGTAAGCTCCATCTTTATGATTGTCTTCGGGCAAACAAATCTCTTATGGCATGGGGAGTAGAAGGAAGAGTTCCGTTCCTTGATAAAGATTTTATAGACGTTGCAATGAGTCTTAATCCCAGTGACAAAATGAACATCCGTCTTGCTGAAGGAACAGAACATCGTGGTGCTGGTGGTCAGAGAATTGAAAAATGGATTCTAAGAAAAGCGTTTGAAGATATGCTTCCTTCAGAAATAGTATGGAGACAGAAAGAACAGTTTTCTGATGGAGTAGGTTACAGCTGGATTGATACTCTTAAAAAGATAACAGAAGAAAAAGTGAGTGATGCAGAATTTGCAAGACGGGAAAACAGATTCCCTGTAAATCCACCTAAAACAAAAGAAGAATATTATTACAGAGAAATTTACAGCCGTCTTTTCCCGAGTGACAGTGCCGCGCGCTGTGTTCCGCATGAAGCAGGAGTTGCATGCAGTACAGCAAAGGCTCTTGAGTGGGATGCTGCATGGAGTAAAATGGACGAACCGTCAGGACGCGCAATTTCCGGCGTACATAACGATTCGTATAAGAAATAATTCTGCTCTGTTTATTTTTTTGCGTTTACAAGAGTAACAGTTATGCTCACATCTTTTTTGTTTCTGTGAACTGTTATGTTTACTGTTTCTCCGGGGCGTTTGTTTTCTAGAAGGGAGAAGTAGTCGGCAAGGGTTGCAACTTTTTCTCCATTGATTGCCGTGATGATATCTCCTCCGAGATAGATTGTACGTGGATTTCTTGCACCGTATCGTACGGCCTGGGTTCCGCCCTTTATGCCGGCTTTATCTGCATTTCCGTTTTGAGTAACTTCTGAGACGAGTACACCTGAGTTGATGTCAAGCCTTGCATAATTTGCAATTGCATTGTTAAGCTGGATTAAATCTGCTTCGATTACACCACGTTGAACTGTTCCGAATTTGATAAGATCATTTACTACACGGTGTGCTGTCGAAGCAGGAACTGCGAATCCAACTCCTGCATTGTTTCCGCTTGAAGAATAAATTATTGTATTGATTCCAATCATTCTTCCTGCTGTATCAAGAAGCGGACCGCCAGAGTTTCCAGGATTAATTGCAGTATCTGTCTGAATCATGTCTCTGATAATTGTTGAGTTTGAATTCTGAATTGGACGACCCAGACCCGAAACAACGCCTGTTGTCATTGTTCTTTCAAGACCAAAAGGATTTCCGATTGCAATAACTTTCTGCCCTACTTTGAGAGTCTGTGAATCCCCGAAAGAAATTGTTTTTAATACGGTTCCTGCCGGTGGATTGAATTTTAAAACTGCAATGTCACTTTCTGAATCAGAACCGATTACTGTTCCTTCGTATTGAGTTCCGTCTGAAAGCGAAATATAAATCTTTGTTGCTCCCGAAATAACGTGAACGTTTGTTACAACATAACCGCGGCTGTCTATAATCGATCCTGAACCTGAACCGCCTGCTTCTACAACCGGTTCAAGAAACCAGTTTACTCCCATGACCTGAGTGTTGATATTTACAACTGCTTCGTTGCACTGTTCGTAAACATTTATGTTTTGAAGTTCGTCTGCAGTGTATTTTACAGGTACTGTACTTACTTCATTTACAGGGATAAAGGCATCTGGCTGTATATCAGAAGTGTCTTTTGCAGGAGCTTCGATTTGAGAAGTCTGATTTTCGATTTTCTGTGTGTTTGTTTCCTGATTGTTTTTTGTTATGGCTGAACTTATAAAAGCCGTAACTACGGCTGAGGCAGCACATGCAATTGCTATCGATGTAATATAATGTCTTTTTGAATAAAGTTTCATATCTTAATAATAATTAATTAATGTATTATTGTCCATAAAAATATATTTATGGATAATTTACAGAAATTGAAGTAAAATATGAACTATGAAAAAGATAATCGTTTTTTTATCCGCACTTACATTTTTTTGTTTTTTTTCCTGCCAGACTGCACAAATTCAGGAAAATAATCCTGAGGCTCCTGCTTCAGTGAGAAGAGGGCCGGCAGAAATTACAGAGCCCGAGTCTGTTTACGAAATTGGTGCAAACGAAACTAAAATATTTATCAAAACCGATATTCCTGGCGCAAACGTTTATCTTAATAAAATCTATCAGGGAAAAACTCCTCTTGAAATCGAAGGGCTTATCCCGGGATATTATCTTCTTAAAGTAGAAAGGGAGGCGGTTCGTGCTGCTTATGATGAAATAATCGTAGAAGAAAATTGTCTTATCGAAGTAGAAAAGGGTCAGGCGCAGAATTATTACTTCGGAGAAACAAAACAAAAATGAAACAGTTTCTTAATTATGGATGGCAGTATACAGATGAGTTTAACAGGCAGCTTTTAAGTTTAAATAAGAAATTAAAATTGCAGAATGTGGATATTCCTCATTCTGTAGTGATTACACCTTTTAATTATTTTAGCGAAACGCTTTACCAGAAAATTTCAGGGTACAGAAAAACTTTTAAAACTTCTTCAAAATGGAAAAACCGTCGTGTTTTCATAATTTTTGAAGGAGTTGCACATGAAGCAACTGTTTATTTTAATGGTAAACTGTTGGGAACTCATTCGTGCGGATATACGGCTTTTTCATTTGAAATTACAGAATATCTTGCACCTAAGGGAAAAGAAAATGTTCTTGCAGTAAAAGTTGATTCAAATGAAAATCTTGATATTCCTCCGTTTGGAAAAGTAATTGATTATATGACTTTCGGTGGAATTTATCGAAGCGTATACATTGAAGATAAGCCGGAAATATTTATCGAAGATGTTTTTGTAACTACAAAAAAAACAGAATGTAATTTTAAAATTGAATTCAGCAGTATAATTAAAACTGATGTACAGATAAACGTAATTATTTCAAAGTGGAAAAAAGATTCAAAATTAAAAAAAATAAAAACATTTTTATGTGAAATAACTGCCGGAGAAAAAATAATTGAAAAAAAATTTCCGGTTGAAGAAGCAGAATTCTGGTCGCCTGAGAATCCTGTTTTATATACTGCAGAAATTCAATTTATAAAAGAAAGTAAAATTTGTGATGCAAAATCCATACGTTTTGGTTTTAGGGACATTATTTTTAATTCCAAAGGATTTTTCCTCAACGGAAATAAATATAAGATACGCGGGTTGAACAGGCATCAGTCATATCCTTATGTTGGATATGCTGCCTGTGATTCACTTCAAAAATTTGATGTAAAAATCTTAAAAGATGAACTGTGTTTAAATGCAGTAAGAACTTCACATTACCCTCAGAGTCAGAGCTTTGTTGATGCCTGTGATGAAGAAGGACTTTTAGTTTTTACGGAGATACCTGGCTGGCAGTATATCGGTAAAAGCACAAAGTGGAAAAAACAGGCGATAGATAATACGCGTGAAATGGTTTTGCAATACAGAAATCATCCGTCGGTAATTTTATGGGGAGTAAGGATAAACGAATCTCCTGATGACGATCAGCTTTATTCAGCAACAAATGAAATGGCCCATAAACTTGACCCTTCAAGACCTACAGGTGGAGTTCGGAATTTTAAAAAGAGCAGTTTCCTTGAAGATGTCTATACTTATAATGATTTCAGCTGTACAGGAAAAAACGAAGGTTGTGTTTCAAAAAGGGCTGTCACATCTGATAAAAATAGAGCATATCTGATTTCAGAATATAATGGACATATGTTTCCGACTAAGGTTTTTGATGATGAACTTCATCGTTTAGAGCATGCATTAAGGCACGCTAAAGTGATGGATTCTGTTTCAGGTAAAGATGATATTGCAGGTTCATTCGGATGGTGTGCTTTTGATTATAATACACATCGGGATTTTGGAAGCGGCGACAGAATCTGTTATCACGGCGTAATGGATATGTTTAGAAATCCGAAACTTGCATCTTATGTTTATAAAAGTCAGAGTGAAAAAGAAAATGTTCTGGAAGTAAGCACTTCGATGGATATCGGTGAGCATCCTGCGGGAATCCGTGGAATGAACTGGATTTTTACAAATGCCGACAGTGTTAAAATGTATTTTAATAATATTTTTATTGCAGAATTTTTTCCGCATAATTCTCCTTTTAAAAATCTTGCCCATCCGCCGGTTTTAATCGATGACTTTATCGGTAGTCGTTTTGAAAAAGAAGAAGGAATGACAAAAAAAACTGCTGATCAGGCAAAAGCACTCCTTAATTTTGCTGCTATGTATGGCGAAGTAAAATTACCGTTCAATCTTCTTTTAAAAGGCGCCTTTCTTATACTAAAGGGAACCGGTTATAAAAAACTAAGAAAACTGTATGACGAGTATGTCGGAAACTGGGGTGGAGAAGCATCTGTATATAAATTTGAAGCCATAAAAAATTCAAAAGTTGTAAAAACTGTTTTAAAAGGACCTGCCGAAAAATTAGAGATTCATGCTGAGTTTTCTAAAACTGAACTGGACTGTACTGACGGCTATGATCAGTGCTTTGTAAGAGTTTGTGTTACAGATCAGAATGGAAATGTTCTTCCATACTATTCTGAACCCGTGTCTTTTGAAGCAAAGGGTTCCGTATGTGTTATGGGACCTTGTTTTACAGCCTTTAAGGGAGGCTTTTCCGGAACAATAGTTAAAACTACGGGAAAGAAAGGAAGAGGTGAATTGACCGTAAGGACAGGTGAATTACTTTATGCAAAAGTCTTTACAGTAGAAAAAAACAATGATATAATAGAAAAGTATTTAAAATAGGTGTTTAATTTTGCTTTTTTAATTACTTGGGGGAGTTTATGGACGAAATGAACGAAGAAGAAACAAGAATTATACCGCCTTTACCGACGAAAGTATTTGTGTATCTTCTTATGATGTATATCGGGCCGATGATATGTTCGACCTTTTTTATGTTCTTTTTTAAGATGTTCACGGTAATGGAATATCTTAGAATGTATTCAACGTTAACGGCCATTTTCCCTACAATTTGTATTGTTGTTTTTATTTTACTACTTTATAAGTACATTCAGAATGCGCTTGCACGTTATGACGGAACGGAAGAGTCTGTCAGGAAAACAAATAAAGCAGTTAAAAGATTTGAAATGATAGCAATGATTACGGCTACTGTAAACGGAACAATCTGCTGGCTTATAGTAGGTCCTGCTGCTGTAAAAACCGGTGTACATTTTGAAAAGTTTCCTGTATTGCTTTTACTTAACGGTTCAGTATGTCTTTTTGCTTTGTTCTTTTACATCTGTTTTTTGCAGAACTTTGAAAAAAATCTTTCTGCTCTCCCGTTTTCTGCAGAATATAAATCGATGTCTCTTTCGCTTAGAAGTATTCTTGTAACATTCTTCGGATGTGCCGGAATTATTCTTCTTGTTATTGCCCCTAGCTTTATGGAAGAACATGCTCATTTGGATAGAAGCCAGCTGTTTTTCAGATATATGCTTCCGGCGGCGATCCTGGGTATAACGATTACAATTCTAGATTCATACAGACAGATGCGCGGAACTGCTAACCGTGTTGAACAGATTACAGAGTTTACAAATGGAATAGCAGAAAAAGATTACAAAATGGAAATTCTTTCTGTTCAATCCAGAGATGAATTTGGTCTTCTTATAAATGACTTGAATTCTTTTTATATTTCAACAGGTGAACTTTTAAGAAATATTAAAGGCTCTACGGATTCATCAATCAAAACTGCTGCAGATTTAAGTGCAAATATGACGGAAACAGCTGCTGCAATTGAACAGATTGTGGGAAACATTAACAGTGTAAAAGAAAGGGTTATAAATCAGTCAGCTGGTGTTGAAGAATCTGAATCAACTGTTCAGAACATGATCAGAAGTATTGATAAACTCACTGACAGTATTACTTCGCAGAGTGCAAGTATTTCGCAGTCTTCGGCTGCTATTGAAGAAATGGTTGCAAACATCCGTTCAGTATCTGGAATTCTTGAAAAGAACTCTGTATCAGTAAATGAATTAGGTTCTGAATCAGAAACGGGTCGTGCAAAAATTAATAAGTCTGTAGAACTTTCTGGAAATGTAATTACCCAGTCAGCAGGACTTCTCGAAGCCAGTACAATCATTCAGAGTATTGCTGAACAGACAAACCTTCTTGCCATGAATGCTGCAATCGAAGCTGCTCATGCCGGTGAAGCCGGAAAAGGTTTTGCTGTTGTAGCAGACGAAATCCGAAAGCTTGCTGAACAGTCTAATACACAGGGTAAGGCAATTTCAGGACAGCTTGAAGAATTGCGTGAAGTAATTAATCAGGTTGCAAATAATACACAGGATGTACAGAAGCAGTTTGAAGTTATTTTTGATCTTACTTCTAAAGTTAAACGGCAGGAAGAAGTTATTAAATCTGCTATGGAAGAACAGGCAGGTGGAAGTGCCCAGATTCTTGATGCAATGAGTGAAATTAAGACAGCAACTGATGCTGTTAAAGACGAGGCTTCTGAATTGCGTTCAGGCGGAAAACAGATTGGTGAAGAAATGCATATTCTTGCCAATGTTACAACAGAAATCAACTCTGCTATGACAGAAATGGCAGATGGAACCTCACAGATTATTAAAGCAATTGAAGACGTTAATAACGAATCAAGTGCTAATAAGGAAGGTCTTTATAAAGTATCCCAGGATGTATCGAAATTTAAGATTTAGTCTTAATTCTGCATCGTAGATTTGAAACCGGACCTTGCTTAAATGCGTCCGGTTTTTTTTATGCTTTAAAGTTTGACTTGATTGACATTTTAATATAAGAGTGGTATTTTCTTCATTCGATGTCTAGTAATATTAAGCGTGGTGAATTACCCATCACAAAACTTACTGTTCCGCTGGCTATGGAACAGATTTTTAGAATTTTAATTGCCTCAGTTGATACATTTATGCTCAGTGATTTTTCTGAAAAGGCTGTAGCTGGTGTAGGTATTGTTGCACAGTATTCATTCTTTTTGAATATACTGTTCTCAGTTATTGTAACAGGAACGACAATCGTTCTTGCACAGTATCTTGGTGCTCAAAAATCTGATGATGACTTGAATAACATTTCTAAAGCAAGCTCAGTAATGACGGCAGTTATTTCACTTGTGTTAACTGTAATTGTACTTATTTCGACAAGACCACTTTTATCAAGTTATAAAATTGAAACAGAAGTAAGGGAAGCTGCAATAGATTACTTTATGATTTACGGTGGTTCATGTGCATTCTTCTGTGCTTTCAGTTTGCTTCAGTCTGGCATATTGCGTTCTTATGGTTATACAAAAGAAGCATTATATGTAACCATTATTGCAAACCTTATAAATGTTGCAGGAAATGCAATTTCAATTTATGCGCCGTTTGGACTTCCTGTATTTGGTGTTAAAGGTGTTGCATGGGCTTCTGGAATTTCTATGATAGCTTCCTGTGTAATGCTCCAGATAATCATAAAAAGAAAGAAAGATATTAAATTTAGTTTGAGGAATATTTTTAAAGTTCCGCATGAATTTTATCAGCTTATCCTTAGAGTGGGAGTTCCGACAGCTGGAGAAAGCCTTTCGTATAACGTAGCTCAGATTTTTGTAATGGCATTAATTTCTACTCTTGGTACTTATGCAATGAATGCTCAGATTTATACACAGACTATAATAGGGTTTGCGTATGCAATTGCAATTGCAATGAGTAGTGCCGTTCAGATTAAAGTCGGATATCTTGTAGGTGCAAAACAAAGTGATGTTGCCTACAGGAAAGTTTACAGATACTGGCTGTGTTCTGTTGCTTTTTCGATAGGACTTGTTGCTGTCTGTAACTTTATCAAGATGCCGGTTATTGCATTGTTTACAAAGACGCCGGAAGTTACGGATCTTGTGATAAAACTTTTGCTTGTTTCGTTTTATATTGAATTTGGACGTACGATGAACCTTATTTTTATTGGAGCTTTAAAAGGTTCCGGAGATGTTCTTTTCCCTGTTATCTATGGAATTTTTTCTATGTGGACGATTATTGTTGGTGTTGGCTTTTTACTTGGAATTGTTGCAAATCTCGGTATTGTCGGATTCTGGCTTGCAATTGGAACGGAAGAAACTACCCGTGGAATCGTTATGGTAATCAGATGGAAAAGTAAGCGCTGGATGAAAAACGTTCTGGTTTAATCGCCCGTCACAGAATTGTGATGAGCGATTAATAAAATTTTATTCAGTGAATGAAGAAAGTTCTGGAATAAGTTTGTGTACTGCCTCTGCAGAAATAGTGCAGAGGTATTCGTTTTCAGAACAGATGCAGAGTTTTTCAGAACCGGCATCAGCTTTTAAAGTGAAAAGTTCAACTTTTATATCTTTTCCTGCGGCACTGATGATGATAGAAAAATATCTTGAGTTATCAAGGGTTGAGTCTTCTGGATCAAAATCTGAAATCCATTTGTCAGCTTTTAGTTCTGTAATTTCATTTACCCATTCCTGAAATTTTAGTGAATCAAATTTTTCTAAATCAATATCATTATCTGTTTGAGTAATATTCCATTTAAAGTCTGCAGATTCTCCAGCTTTTTCTGCTGTAAATGTTCCGAAAGTACTGTAGTTAACCTGGATTTTATAGATTTCATCTGCATTGATTTTGTAAAGAACATAATCAAGAAGACTGTCTTCTGTTACATTAAATGAACTGTTTAAATTTCCTGAAACGAGGTAGATTTCTTTTTTGTCATCGAGCTGTATGTAAGTCTGGTTTCCTGTTGAAGATGTTTTTCCGATTTTAAGTGTTCTGATTTTTTTACTGCCTTCAAGTGCGGTTACTCTAACTGGATTAACAAGTCCGTAGCGTTCAAAATCCTGATCTTTTGGATTTTTATTGATTGTATCAATAATTTTTATCGAAGTAATTGAATTAAAGATATATTCAGCTGCTTCTGATTTTCCAGGGAATTCGCTGTTGATGAGGTAATCACTGTCTGTTTTTTTGATAGTAATGCTGTTTCCACTGTTTTCAATTTTTACAGAATCAAAACTCTGTTTTATGGAAAGTTCCTGAAATTCTCCTTTTGGAGAAAATAAAATCTGAAATATATAAACTAAAGTTAAAGCTGCGATTAATGTAAGTAAAAATATTTTTCGTCTAGTCATTGTCTTTATCCTCTTTATATTTTGATGAATCTTTTTTATCAATAAATCTGCTGTCGTTAGGATTATATTTTTGTCCGATAAGATATTGTCTTGTGATTTTCATACGCCATGCAACAAACCCAATTAGTACAACGATTACAGCAAGCCCAAATTCATTTAGAAGCTGAATGATAAGTGCAGATTTTTGACTCTTTATGGAAATAAAATCAAGTCTTGTGCCTTTTGTACGCATTTCGCAGAAATCTTCGTTCCCACTTGCATAATCTACAACATTCTTTATGAAAAGTTCAGTTGGTGATTTATCCTGATTTACAAGAATGTCAGTTGTTATAATGGAAGAACTCACTACGACAATTTTTGAAGGAACTTCGGCCGTTACAGCGATTATGTTTTCTTTTAATTCTGAGTCGTCTTCTGATGGAAGAGTATATCCAGGATATAAAACGATATTTTTATCAGTAGCCCATGATTTGTCAGAAGTTTTTGCAAGAACTGTGATGTTTTTGTTTTTAGCAGGATCAATTGTAACAGGTCCTACGGTATAGAAAACAATTCCTCCCAGGTTTTTTGTAACAGGATGGTTTTTTGCAACTCTTTTTTTATCTACGACTGGAGCAAAATTAAAAAGCTGTTTTCCCGTATTCTGATACTGAATAACACACTCATCATCAAAAATCATTTTGTTTTCAATTGTAATTCCGTATTCACTGAGAAGCGGTTCGAGCCCTGTTACATTTGGAATGTATTGTGGAAAAGAGTTCTGCTGGGCAGGTAATTCTTTGAGCGGGTCAATAAAGAATACAGCGTTTCCACCATTTTTTATAAAGTTGTCAATTTTTAAAATTTGATCCTGCGAAAAAGTTTGCTGAGGTCCGTTTATGATGATTGTCTTTATCTTTGATGGAATTTCTGAATTTGTAATATCGATTTCTTTAATTGAATATATGTCAGAAAGAAGATTTCTAAACCCTTCACATCCAAGCTCTGCAATATACTGTGCATAAGGGTTTGAACGGAGCTCGTGTTCTCCATGTCCTTTTATGTAACCTATTTCAAAAAGCTGTTCGTTATTATTTTCCTGTGCATTGATAATTTTTGTGATTGTTGTTGTAATTTTATATTCGATGTCTGTTGTTGTTTTTAGGGAATCGATTGCTGCAATATAATCTCCGTAAGTTATTGCAACTCCCATCCAGGCAATTTTCGAAGAGAAACCTGATGTTTCTACCTGATCAATTTGAACCGGATAAATACCAAGACTCTGTGCCTGCTGCTGGTTTTCTTCTTTCGACATGTCATAAACCTGATATGAAAAATATTTTGATCCGTTTGATTTATATTCAGTTAAGATGTCGGTAAGATACTGTTCAACATTATTATAAGGTGCAGGAAGGTTTTTACTGAAGAAAACTTTAACAGAAAGAGGAGAGTCAATATGTTTAATTACTTCTTTGCTTGCTTTTGAAAGAGAGTATGCTCTCTGACTTGTAAGATCAAATCTAAAAAAACCGTTGATGCTTACAAGATTAATTAATATTACAGCAACCAGAAGAAGAAATCTGTCGCTTGAACTGCTTTTAAGCCATTTTATAAATCTTTTCATTTTAATTTCCCCTTAAACCCTTCGTGATTCCTGAGATTTTATTGTTGCAAGAATAAAAACAGTGATTACCAGCAGAAAATACGCAATGTCTCTTGTATCAATTATTCCTCGTGCAATTGAATTAAAGTGAGTTGTAATTGCAAAGAAACCGATTATGTTTACAATTTTACCCGGGAGAAATACAAGGAAAAACTGAATTAATGTAAAGAGTGCATTTATTCCTAATCCTGTAAAAAGAGCCGTAATCTGGTTTTTAGTAATTGAAGAAGCAAAGATTCCTATTGAAGAATAAACTGCACATAAAAGAACTGCTCCAAGATAACCGCCAATTATCGGACCAAAATCTGGTTTGCCAAAAAATAAAAGTGTCACGATGTAAAAAAGCGTAGGGACAAGCATTGCACAGCTTGAAATAAATGCTGCATAAAACTTCCCCATCGTTACCTGTGTTTCTGTTACGGGAAGAGTCATGAGAGTTTCGATACTTCCAGATTTCTGTTCTTCTGCAAAAAGTCTCATTGTAATTGCAGGAACTGTAATAGAAAAAGTAAAAGGAAGAAGAATAAAGAAGTTCCTTAATTCTGCACGTTTGTTAAGAAAGAATGTTGAATAAAAGAAAACTCCTGTTAAAACAAGAAAGAGCGCTGTAACGATATAAGCTACAGGACTTGTAAAGTATGATTTTAATTCCCGTTTTGCAATAACGGAAATGACATTATTTTTTTTGTTTTTCATTAGTTGTTTTCTCCTGCAGGTTTTTGAGTAAGGATATGGAAGATGTCTTCAAGACTGTTCTTAACTGTCGTCATTTCATAAAGTGTCCATTTGTTCTTTACAATCAATTTAAAAATCTTGTCACGAAGTTCAACTGTGCTGTTTAATTTTAAGCTTATTCCTACTGCTTTTTTTACCGGAATAACAAAATCATCAGTCCGTTTTGTAACGCCTTCGATTTCTTCAAATGCAGAGAATACTTTCTTAGCATCTGTAAAACTGCATCCGTCAAGGATGAGGTTTACAGTTACCTTCTGTCCGAACTGTTCGCGCAAAGTTGCAGTAGGACTGTCTGCTACTATTTTCCCTGCGTTTATGATAATTACGCGGTCGCATATACTTTCTACTTCCTGAAGAATATGTGTGGAAACAATAACAGTTCTTGTTTTGCCTATTTCCTTTATAAGTGATCTTACTTCTTCAATCTGATTTGGGTCGAGACCGCTTGTAGGTTCATCAAGAATAAGGATTTCCGGGTCATTGATAAGTGCATGGACAAGTCCTACTCTCTGTCTGTAACCGCGTGAAAGTTCTGAAATGGTTTTGTTCATTACCTGTTTCAGACCGCATGTCTGACACAGAAGGCTTGTCTTTTCTTCCGGATTCTGATTATGAATCTGACAGAGATATTTAAGATAGTCTTCAACAATCATATCTGGGTAGAGCGGTGCAGATTCCGGCATATAACCGATTTTTCTTTTTGCAGAAACTGTGTCGGCTGTAATGTCATCGCCGTCTATCGTGATGGTTCCTTCGGTCATTCCCCAGAAGCCTGTTATCATGCGCATTGTTGTAGTCTTGCCTGCACCGTTTGGTCCTAAAAGACCTACAATCTGACCTGTAGGAATTTTGAAACTGATGTCATCTACTGCTTTAAAATTTCCGAAGTATTTTTTTACGTGAGAAACTTCAATCATTTTTTACCTCTTTATTAAATTTAGAACAAATCTATGGTTTAATAATTACACTTCTTTTCTGTTTCTTTAATATACGCTGAATTGCATATTTACCTGTTACAAGTGCTACAGGAATTCCGCCTGGAAGCATCAGCCACTGTCCTGCGAGAAAAAGGTTGTCAACACCTTTTATTACGCCTGGAACATTTGAAATGTCTGGGCTTTTTTTAGTTGTAATGAATGTCATGTAAACACCGCGGTAAGCGTTGCAGAAGCGTGTATATGTAAAAGGTGTCCAGATATCAAGAAGCTTTAGTTTACCTTTTAAGAATGGATATCTTTCTTCAAGAGCTTTCTGTATGTCTTCGGCAGCTTTTTGTTTTTCAATGTCGTATTTTTTTCTGTCGTTGTTGTAAAGATTCTGCCAGTAAAGATATTCTTCTTCGTTTTCAAGAATCTTTACTTGAAGAAGGCTTTTCCCTTCTGGGACTGTGGTTTTTTCAAATGAATAATTCTTGATGTTCATTCGTTTAATGATTCTTCCGGCAAGATTAAAGCCTGAACATTCGAAGAAAGTTCGTCCTCCAATTTCATCTGTCGTGCCGTCAAAACTGAATGCCGCATGAAAACTGCTTCCAAGCGGATTGTTTTTATTATCGTCATAACATTTTTTCAAAATTTTCGGCATGTATTTTCTGTCAATCAGTTTTTCGAATGCATGATATGTATCTGTTGTACAGATTACATAATCTGCTTCGATTTTTGTTCCGTCTTCAAAAATAATTCCCTTTGCCTGATTACCCTCTATAAGAACTTTTTCTACAGGTTTTGAACAGATAAGTTTTCCGCCGAGTTCTTCATATCTTTTTGCCATTCTCTGCATTGCAGCAAATGAACCACCCACGGGAACTCCACCACCACCAGAGGTGATTGTTCCATATGCTGTAACAAAAAGATGCGCAAGATAATCACGTGGCATATAATCTGTTATTACTTTCTTTAAGAGAGGATGCTTGAATTTTTCAGAAAGATCTCCGACGCTCATGTGTGAATATTTCATGATTACAGGAATCATGTTTTTCATTCTTAATCCAATCTGTATCAAGTCTATAAGATTCATCATGTCTAAAGGTTTTTTACATGGAACTTCGAGACATTCAGAAAGCTTTACATACCTGATGAATTTTTTGATTTCCCTTTTATCTTCCGGAGAAAGTTCTATCATTTCTTTTTCAGTGCGTTTAAGATCGCGCCAGAGATGAATTGTCTGACCATCCAGTTCTGATTTATAAAAGTAATCGTGCTGATGAATTTCAATTCCGTCAGCACATATTCCGCTGTCTTTCCAGAGATCCCAGAGATAATACCCTTCCTTTGCACAGGTCATCCAGCAGATGCAGTTATCAATGTAATGACCTTCCCGCATCCAGCCGGTGCACTGACCTCCTGGAACAGAATGTTTTTCGTAGACAGTAGATTCAAAGCCTGCTTTTTGCGCATAAATGCCTGCACTGAGACCGGCGATACCGCCACCTATGATAGCAATTTTTTGAGACATTAATTATCCTCTTTTTTTCTTCCGAACAGGAACAAAAGTCTTGTAAAGATGTTTATGAAGTCGAGATAAAGTTCAAGAGCTCCTAATACGGCAAATTTTTTGAATGAATTTGAGCCGTCATCATAAATTGAAAGTTTAAGGAGTTTTTGAGTATCATATGCAGTAAGTCCTACGAATATTACTACTCCGACTATACTTAGAATCCAGTCGAGTATTTCACTTTTGAAAAGTATGTTGACAAAACCTGTTATGATAACACCGAGTAATGCCATCATAAAAATTCTTCCTGCGGAACGGAGGTCTGATTTTGTAATTGCACCATAGATACTCATTCCAAGGAACATGAGGCATGTTACAAGGAAAATTTTTTCAATTGAAACTTTTTCAAAATGAAGGAAAACAGATGAAAAAGTGATTCCGTTTAAAACAGCATAAAGAACAAGCATCAGCAAGGCAGTAAAAGGAGAGACCTTACGTATTATTGAAGAAAATCCAATTACAACTATAAATTCAGCAATAATGCATGTCCAGAAAATTACTTTAAAATATTCTTTGTAGAATTTTTTAAAAGGCATGCCTAAAAGCAAAGTTATGTTATTATCATAACAATATGCAATTCCGTAAGCTATTGCACCTGTAATTGCAAGTGCAAACATCATTCTAAGGTAAACGCCGGTCATAAAACGGCACTGAACTTCAGGTTTAGCCTGTTTTAAAGTGATAAATTTATCCATAAAATAGATTTTAAGTTAAATTCTAGCAGTGGTCAATAATAGAATTTAACGTAAAAAAGGGTGTTTTTTGCCTGATTTCAGGCTTTCTAAATTGATGGACATACATTCAATTAGCATATATTATATATAGTATGAAAAAAATTATACCTGCAATATTTGTTATTGTCGCTGCTATTTTGTCCATCATATTTTTTAGCAGGAAAACTATTTCTAAAACTGATTCAGAAAACCAGCCTACACTTGTAACTGCAGATTCTCAGGGAAAAAAATCTGTGACAGAGGAGCATAATGTTACCATTGTAGAAGAGAATACACCGACTTCGTTTTTGACTCTTAAAAATGACGAAACGCTTTTGAGTTCGATGGGAATTGACCTTAATGACGATAATCTTGATGATGAAATCCTGATTACGAAAATGTCATCAAAGCCTAATCTTATTGTTGTAATCGGTATTTATAATCCAAATTCTAAAATGTATGTCCGTGTAGCAGAAATTCAGACAGAAGTTACACAGTTCAGATCATTTTCTTACAACGGTCTTGATATAACGGGTACTCACAAGACTGCACTTGTTTATCAGGGATTTACAGAAAACGGTTCTTCTGTTCTTCAGATGTTCTTCTGTCACGGTGCAGCAGACAGTTTTTCTTTGAGCAAGATCGGGGATTTTAAATCTGACGGAACAATTTACATTCAGCAGTATAACAGAACTGATACATATGAACTTTCACACAGTTCCGGGAAATCTTTTCCGGTATGGGTTTATTCTTCTGATCCTGCAGAAGGTGAAGGTTCTTTAAGTCAGCTTCAAACTGAATATGACTGGAATCCTTCTATTGGAAAGTATTCTCAGGTAAGGCAGATAAAAGTTACCGGACGAAATCTTGCATCAAAAGAACTTGCAAAAATTCAGGACGGAACTGTAAAGACATTTGCAAATTATCTTGACGGACTTTGGTATCAGTCTTCGAGTGAAGATTCTACAATCCGTTACATTTACTTTAATTATGAAGCATCTGAAGTAATCTTTCTTGAAAATGATATTCAGGAAGTTTATACATGGATTTCAAGTACACTTTATAAAAACGGAATTTATTTATCGACTGCAAATATTTCAATTGAGAATCTTGGCCGTCGTTTTGCAGTTACACTCGTTGATATTGATGAAGTAAGAATTCGTGCTTATGACGATGTCCGCATGCATATTGGTGCAGATAACCTTTGGGATGGACAGTATAAAAAACTGAATGATAAAAAAGCATTTACTGCTCAGGAAAAAGATACAACTCCTGTTGATGAAATTATAAAAGCACTTGAAGATACTTCATTGTGGTACACTTCTGATGGTGCTAACTTTGTATTTAAAGATGATACTTATGCAATTTCAACAGAGAATTTTAATGAGACCGGAATTGCATCTATTTCGATGATTGATGGTCAGACAGTAATTCAGTTTAATCCAAAAGAAGATATGAGGTATATAGGTGATTCATATATCATTGGTTTTAAGGAGATTCCCCGTTCAGTAAAATTGAGGAATGGAAAAACGAAAACGGTATATGATAAAGATAAGTCGATTTTAATTCTGCGTCCAGCTGTGATTATGGCTTCTACGGTAAATGAAACCTCCGGTAAGGCTATAATGCTGAATGCAGAAACGGATTGAAGGAACTGAATAAATGGAATTGGAAGAGTTTACAGATTATGAAGAGCTTGAGACATTGGATTCTCCTGAAGGAAAATTTTTATACATTCCTAAGTCTTGTGTTGACGCAGGACAAATTATAAAAATTTTAAGAAGAATGCTGCGCTGTATGGATTCAAAATATATTGATCTTGCAGAGCGTACGGCATTTTGTTCGATAAAGCTTTTTGATTATATAAAACTTGCAAATAAAATAGATCTGAATATTGATAGAAATATTCTGATTCTTCTTTCTGTTTTATTTTCTATTGGTGGTTATAAAGATTTATCCAGTATGACTATGGGAGAAGAAGAGCAGAAAGCAAAAATTCCTCATACATTCCTTTATTCGTACCTCTTTCTTAAAAATCTTACACCACTTAAAGATGCTGCAGAAGCAATCCTTTTATATAATTACAATTATGAGGATGCAAAAAAATTAAATACACCTTATGTTGAATATGCTTCTTTAATTTTTACCTGCATGAGAATCTGCATAAAGTTGAGAAAAACAAAATATGTTTTTGACAGCAATTCGTTTGATGAACAGTTCATTGAAAAGTGTAAAAAACTGTATAATCCTGTATATCTGGATCTTTTTGTAGAGGCAAATCAGAATAATGCAATAACTTCAAAGCTCGAGACAAAAGATTACCGCATTCTTCTTGATGAATATTGTAAATCACTTACATTCTCTTACGATGATACATTTGCTCTCTTAAAAATGATGATTTATTCCATAGACTTTGTTTCAACATCTACTGTGACACATATAATCAGTACGGCTTTTCATTCATCAGAGATATGCAGGATGGAAAATCTTTCTGATGAAGAAACTGATGAAGTATTTACAGCTGCAGTTCTCCACGATATAGGAAAGATGGCTGTGGATTTAAAAATTCTTGAAAGTCCGGGAAAGCTTTCTGATGAAGAGATGGACATAATGAGGTCTCATGCAGAACGCGGTGAAAAAATGATGAGGGGAATTGTTTCTGATAAGATTGCAGATATCGCATCGCGCCACCATGAGTCTCTCGACGGAAAAGGCTATTTCAGGGGGCTTACCGATGAAGAGCTTACTTTTCAGGATAAAATCCTTTCTGTTGCCGACATTTTTTCTGCCCTTACAGACCCTAGAACCTATAAACCGTCGTTTCCGAAAGAAAAAACACTTTCAATTATGTCGGAAATGGCAGAAAACAGAAAAATCGATAAAAATGTTTTTAAAATCGTAGAAGAAAAATATGATCAGATAATAGAACATACAGAAGTCCGCCGCCCTATGCTTACTGCCAATTTGGGTCAGGTAATCATTGGCTTTATAGGTCTTCAGGAATGTAAGGACGTTCCGTCCCTTTTCCGTATGATCCGAAACGCTGGATAAGTATACTTTATTCAATTTTCACTTTACTATTTAGCGATATTGATGTATATTTATAAATACTAAAAATCTTGAATTAAATTTCATTTCTTAATTATTAGTAAATAACCAGATTTTGGAGGAAATACAAAATGGGAAACAATTACTTTAATTCAATTCCATGGCGCGAAGCTCGTCTTCAGCTTGGACACTGCCGTTCAATGGCAAAAGAAGAATTTGCTGACGGAGTAAATGCACTTAAAGGAAAGAAAATTGTCATCGTAGGATGCGGTGCTCAGGGATTAAACCAGGGTATGTGTCTTCGCGATTCTGGACTTGATGTAAGCTACGCTCTTCGCGAAAGTGCAATTAAAGAAAAACGTCAGTCATGGAAAAACGCAACTGAAAACGGTTTTAAAGTTGGAACTTATGACGAAATGATTCCTACTGCTGACCTGGTAGGAAACCTTACACCGGATAAACAGCATACTCCTGTAATTACAGAAGTTATGTCAAAGATGAAAAAAGGTTCAGCACTCTGGTATTCACATGGATTTAACATGATCGAAGAAGGAATGCAGATTCGTCCGGACATCACAGTTGTAATGTGTGCTCCAAAAGGACCTGGAACAGAAGTCTGGCACGAATTCCAGAGAGGATTCGGTGTACCGGACCTTATCGCTGTTCACCCTGTAAACGACCCTGAAGGAAAGGGATGGGCTTATGCAAAAGCTCTCGCAGTTGGAATGGGCGGTTCAAAAGCCGGCGTTCTTGAAAGCTCTTTCGTTGCAGAAGTTAAATCTGACCTTATGGGAGAACAGACAATCCTCTGCGGTATGCTTCAGGCAGGTACTATCGTTTGTTACGACAAGATGGTTGCAGACGGAATGGATCCAAAATACGTAACTAAATTCCTCATGCACGGATGGAATGTAATTTCAGAAGCTCTCAAATGGGGCGGAATTACAAACATGATGGACCGTCTTTCTAATCCTGCAAAGATTAAAGCAAATCAGCTTTCAAAAGATATTAAAAAGCTTCTTGCTCCACTTTATCAGAAGCACATGGATGACATCATCAGCGGTAAGTTCTCTTCTACAATGATGGAAGACTGGAAAGCAGGTGATAAAGATCTTCTTGCATGGCGCGAAGAAACAGGAAAGCTTGCATTTGAAAAAGATGAAGAATCTTCAGAAGAAATTTCTGAACAGGAATACTTTGACAAAGGTATCCTAATGGTAGCTATGGTAAAGGCAGGATGTGAACTTGCATTCGAAACAATGGTTGACGCTGGAATTAAAGAAGAATCTGCTTACTATGAATCACTCCACGAAGTTCCACTTATTGCAAACCTCATCGACCGCAAACGCCTCTATGAAATGAACCGTGTAATTTCTGATACAGCAGAATACGGATGCTACCTCTTCAGCCGCGTTGCAGCTCCAATGATGGCAAAAGATTTAATGCCAAAACTTACAACAGAAGTAATCGGAAAAGGTCTTTCTAACAGGGACTGCTCTGTAAGCAATACTGAACTTGTTGCAGTAAATGCAGAAATCAGAAACCATCCTATCGAAGTTGTCGGCCGCAAGCTCCGTGCTTACATGACAGCTATGAAACCGGTACTCTAAGAGAGAGCGCAGGAGGCGCGCTTAGTTTCAGCGAGAATCGAAAGATTCTCGCATCGTTACAAAATTACAGGACGTAATTTTGTAATGGAATGACAGCTATGAAACCGGTACTCTAATATCAGGATAACCACATGGGAAAGGAATAAAAAAGCGTAGCGAAAAGACAGACGGGACGAACTTAGAAAGCGTTAAGCTTTCGATTAGCCCTAGAAGCGTCTCGTTCGGAGCCGGCTGGATTTCGCGAGAGCTTTTGTTATTTGATTGTTGATGTGGTTATACTTATATGAAAGACGCAGTGAAAACTGCGTCTTTTTTTATTTTCCTCCGGTTGCATTGTATAAAGTGTCTTTTTTCTATAAAATGTAGTGGTAAAACCGTTAAAAGACGGGAATTTTGACACTTTTTTATGGGAGCCAGGAAAATGAAAAAAATTATTATTGCTTTAGCAGCAGCTTTAATGCTCTTTTCTTTTGCATCTTGCGGAAAAAAGAACAAAGGTGAATCTGGAAAAGTTTGGATTGTAGCTACGGACACTGTATTCAGACCATTTGAGTACACAAACGAAAACAACGAATTTGTAGGAATTGATGTGGATATTCTTGCAGCTGTTGCAGAAGACCAGGGTTTTAAATATGACCTTCAGGTACTTGGATGGGATGCAGGTGTTGCAGCAGTTCAGGTTGGACAGGCAGACGCTTTAATTGCAGGTGCTACAATTAAAAAGGAACGCATTGAATCAGGATGGATTTTCTCTGAAGGATATTTTGATGCAACTCAGACATTTGTTGTAGCAGCAGACAGCACTATTACAAAATTTGAAGATCTTAAGGGAAAGAATGTAGCAGTTAAAAACGGAACAGCCGGTGCTGATTTTGCAAATTCTCTTAAAGACAAATATGGATTTACAGTAACTGTATTCGAAGATTCTCCAACAATGTATCAGGATGTACTTCTTGGAAACAGTGCTGCATGCTGTGAAGATACACCTATTATGGCAGACAATATTAAAACAGCCGGTCTTGCACTTAAGATTCCTGCAGGAATGGAAAGTGAAGGTGCACCATATGGATTTGCAATCATGAATCCAGATAACAAAGAACTTCTTGATATGTTTAATAAAGGTCTTGCAAATATCAAGGCTAATGGAAAATATCAGGCAATCCTCGATAAATATTTAAAATAAAATTCTTACGGTTTTGAATTTCTAAAATCGTAAATGCGGTGCCGGTAATTTTTATGGCACCGCACATTTGTAAAATTCAAATTTTTATAAACGGGGTTCAACGAATGATATCTATTTTGCAAACATATACCACAATGCTTTTGCGATCGCTTGGTAACACGATGCTCTTAACATTGCTTGCTTTATTCTTTGCAATGATAATCGGATTGATTTTTGCACTTTGTAATGTGAGTCATAACAAAGCTTTAAATGCAATTGGTACTGTTTATGTAGATGCTATTCGTGGTGTTCCGTTGATTGTTCTTGCATATTTTATTTATTTCGGTATTCCTCAGGCAATTAAAATGCTTGGTGTAACAAGTTTTAAGCTTCCTGCACTGCAGGCTGGAACGATTGCTCTTTCTATGAACTGCGGGGCATACATGGCAGAAATATTCAGAGCAGGAATTCAGAGTATTGATAAAGGTCAGATGGAAGCATCGCGCAGTCTTGGTCTTACTTACGGGATGAGTATGAAAAATGTAATTCTTCCTCAAGCATTCCGTGTAATGATTCCTTCAATAATCAATCAGTTTATCATAACTTTAAAAGATACTTCGATTCTTGCAGTTATCGGATATCCTGAACTTACAAATATGGGAAAATCAATTTCGGCAAATACATTTAAAAGTCTTGAAACCTGGGCAATTGTCGGAATTATGTATATGGTTGTAATTGTTTCATTGAGTAAGATTGCGAAAATGATTGAACGTAAATTAAAAGTTGAAGAAAGATAAGGCGGTGTAAAAATGAATGATTTAGTAAAAATTCATGTTAAAAACTTAAAGAAAACTTTTGGTAAACTTGAAGTATTAAAAGATATTAACATCGATATTCACGAAGGTGAAGTAGTTGTAGTTATTGGTCCTTCTGGAAGCGGTAAGTCAACTTTCCTTAGATGTCTCAACAAACTTGAAAATTCTAATGGTGGAAAAATTGTAGTTAACGGACAGGATATAAATGATAAAAGTGTAAATATAAATCATGTCCGTGAAAACATAGGAATGGTATTTCAGCATTTTAATCTTTTCCCTAATCTTAATGTTATCGAAAACATAATGCTTGCACCTGTAAAACTTAACAAGATGACAAAAGAACAGGCTCATGAAAAAGGAATGAGTCTGTTAAAAAGAGTAGGTCTTGATACAAAAGCAGATGTTTACCCTCAGCAGCTTTCTGGTGGTCAGAAGCAGCGTGTTGCAATTGCACGTGCACTTGCAATGAACCCTTCGATAATGCTTTTTGACGAACCTACATCTGCTCTTGACCCTGAAATGGTTGGAGAAGTTCTTACTGTAATGCAGGAGCTTGCAAAAGCCGGAATGACAATGGTTGTAGTAACTCATGAAATGGGTTTTGCCCGTGAAGTTGCAGACCGTGTAATCTTTATGGACGGAGGTTATATTGTCGAAGAAGGAACTCCGGACGAAGTACTTAAACATCCAAAACAGGAAAGAACTATAAGTTTCTTGAATAAAGTTCTGTAAAGAATACATCAGATTTATAGTGTTCAAACGGGGGAATTTATGAAGAAAATTATTACAATTAGTCGCGAGTTTGGAGCAGCCGGTGGAACAATCGGCAAAGCTGTAGCAGAACGTCTTGGTTTTGAATACTATGACAAAGCACTTATTATACGTGCAGCACGTGACGCACATCTTGATGTTGAAAAGATGGTTAATCTTGATGAACATCCTCCGCTTTCTTTTGGATTTGGGCAGAGTCTTTTTGATCTTTACAGTGCCCCTGTTGAAGAGCGTTTTTATGAAGCTCAGAAAGAAGTAATAAAAAAAATCGGTGAGCACGGAAAGTGTGTCATTGTCGGAAGAAATGCCAACAGCATACTTTCTGAATATGATAATTCACTCCATGTATTTATTCATGCAAATATATATTGGCGTGTTGCCAGAATGAAAGAAGAAAAAATGAAGGATCTCACTTCTGATACAATTATGGAAGAAATGAAAAAAATTGATAAGGCACGAAGAAAATTCTGCTCATATTATACAAATAAAGATTACGGGCAGGCTTCGAGTTATGATCTGTCATTAAGTTCTTCTACACTTGGAATAGATAAATGTATAGATATTATCTGTTCGGCTGCAGAATAACGGAGCAAAAATATGAATCTGTTTAAAAGAATTTATAAAACTGTTGAACCTGAAGTAAGAAGATTTCCCGGTGTTGTTCTTGCAACAATCATCGCTGCTTTTACGGTAATCATTATTAATAAAAATTCAATGTCTTTAAATGACAAAAGTCTTGTAAGCGTTCTTTGTAAAAGTTCACTCTGGAGTATTCCTTTTACAATTTTCGTTTCGTTTTTAGTTGAATTTCTTTTAAGCAGAAAATACGATGAAAAAAAAGTAAGGAATATAAGTTTTATAAGTCAGACAGCTTCTCTTTTTATATGTTATTTTCCGCTTTATTTTCTTTTTAAGAGAACAGATATCTATTTCTGGAATTTTTATTTTTGTTCGATTCTTGCAATGATTGCAATGTGTCTTTTCTTTGTAACGTTTCAAAAAAGAGATGAAGATGTTATTCCGGAATTTGTATCTGCCATTTTAATTTCTCTTGTTATTTCAGGGTTTGCTACTGCAGCACTCTGTCTTATCCTCTGGAGTATCGACAGCCTTCTTTTTAAAGTGCTGGATAATTATTTTATTGCAATAATAATTGCGTCGTTTCTTGTTCTTTTTGTTAATTGTACATTGGCGTATACAACAAGACAGTCAGGAACGGAGAGAACAGCAAAGCTTTTTAAGTTTATAGTAAAGTCGCTTTTGTTTTCACTTTATATAGTTCTTATTGCGGTATTTTATGCTTATTTAATTAAGAGTTTTTTTACAAAAACAATTCCGGAAGGAAAGATAAACGGCTTTGTTTCTTTTGCTTCTATTTTTTATCTTTTCTTTTTCCTTTCACTCAGGAATTACAAAGATGATAAAATTATTGTATTCTTTTACAGACACGGTCAGCTTTTTTTACTTCCGCTTATTGCACTGCAGTGCATAGCACTTGGAATTCGTGTCAGTGCTTATGGACTTACTTTTTTACGTTATGAAAGTCTTTTGTACATAATCTTTACGATTATTGTTGTATGGCTTGCTTCATTTAAGGAAGGCAGGTTTATAAAATATGTTTATCCTGTTTTTGCAGCAATGCTTTTGATTGCTTCTGTAACACCTCTTAATTTTGAGGATGTTCCGCGACGTGATCAGATGTACAGAATTGAACGCATTTATAAAAAACATAATCTTTATTCAGACGGAACTTTTAAAACACAGGAAGCAGACAGAATATTTACTCAGGAAGAAAAGGAAATTATTCAGGGTGCATACGATTACCTTAAAAAGAGTACTGTTGTTCCGAACCGTGCATGGTGGAAGGAAGGCTCTTTTGGAAAAATGTTCGGCTTTAATTATTCATCTCATCTACTGAATGAACGTAATGCGCTTGTTTTCAGGGCCGGGATGGTTGATTCAAACTATGTACTGGACGTTAAAGATTATTCAACTCTGATAAGACTTCAGACGCATGGAAAAATCGAAGCTGATCAAAAAAAGATTTATGTTTATGACATAGCAGGCAATGAATACGAAATAACTTCACTTATAATGCCGTTACTTAAGAAAGCAGATGAGGCAGAACCTGAAAATATGACTGAAATCCGTATTTTTAAGCTTTCTGATGATGTTTCCCTGTTTTTTGACTCACTTGATATCTATATTTTTGACGAGGAAAGCAGCTGCATAACTGTGAGCGGCTTTGCTGCTGTAAAATAAAGTCCTTTATACAAGTTCAGCATAGCAAAAAACACCGAATTTTAACGATTTTTCTTCTTATACATTGTAATTATTCCCGGTTAGTATTATACTATTGGGGCAGTATTTTCTGCTTAGTTTACATATTAGGAGATTAAAATGGCTAAAGGTGGAAATGCCGGATTTTCTGCAGATCTTGTTAAGTTTATTAAAGATTGGAAAGATAAACCAGGCAATCTCATTATGATTCTGCACCATGTGCAGGAAGAACAGGGTTACATTTCTCGTGAAGCAGCTTTCGAAGTTGCAGAAAGAACTGGAATCCCGTTGGCACGCGTTTACGGCGTAATTTCATTCTATCACTTCTTTAAAACACAGAAACCGGGAAAAAATCTCGTTAGTGTATGTTTAGGAACAGCCTGCTATCTTAAAGGTGGACAGGATGTTATTGATGAATGTCGTTCACTTCTCAAACTTAAAGAAGGCGATGTATCAACAGAAGACGGACTGTTCTCTGTAGAACCTGTTCGTTGTATCGGATGTTGCGGTCTTGCACCAGTTATGTCAGTTAACGGAGAAGTATACGGAAAATTGACAAAAGCTATGGTTAAACCGATTCTCGACAAATATCGTCAGTAGGAGAAATAAATGACACGCGAAGAACTTCATAAAATATATGAAAGCAAAAAAGATGAAATCGCATCACGCAAAGCAGGCGGCGCAAAAGCAGCAGCTGATGGCGTAAAAACTGTTCTCGTTTGTGGCGGAACAGCATGTGAATCATCTGAATCAGTAAAAATCAGAGAAAACCTTGTAGCAGAAATTAAAGCTCATGGTCTTGAAAAAAAAGTTAAGGTAGTTTTAACAGGATGTTTCGGATTCTGCGAAAAAGGTCCTATCGTTAAAATCATGCCTGAAGATTCATTCTATGTTTGTGTAAAACCAGAAGATGTAAAAGAAATCGTAGAAAAACATCTTGTTGGTGGAGAAGAAGTAACACGTCTTCTTTACGATGCAGAAGCAGCAAACAAGAACGAAGAAATTCCATTCTACAAAAAACAGATGCGTATCGTATTGCGCAACTGTGGTGTAATTAATCCAGAAGATATTACAGAATACATCGGTAACACAGGTTATCAGGCTCTCGAAAAAGCAATTTTCGAAATGAAACCGGCTGATGTAATCGAAGAAATTAAAGCATCAGGCCTTCGTGGTCGTGGTGGTGCCGGATTCCCTACAGGTCTTAAATGGGAAGCAGGCTTTAAAGCTAAGGGAGACCAGAAATACATCGTATGTAATGCAGACGAAGGTGACCCGGGAGCTTACATGGATCGTTCTACAATCGAAGGAGATCCACACTCAGTACTCGAAGCTATGGCAATTGCAGGTTATGCAATCGGAGCAGACAAAGGTTTTGTTTACATCCGTGCAGAATATCCTCTTGCTGTTCATCGTCTTGAAATGGCTATTGAACAGGCTCGTGCAAACGGCTTCCTCGGAAAAAATATTTTCGGTTCTAAATTCAGTTTTGATATTGAAATCAGACTTGGTGCCGGAGCATTCGTATGTGGTGAAGAGACAGCTCTTTTACGTTCTATCGAAGGTAAACGCGGTATGCCTACTCCAAAACCACCATTCCCTGCTCAGGCTGGTCTCTGGGGAAAACCAACTGTAATCAACAACGTAGAAACTTGGGCTAATATCCCTGTAATTCTTACAAAGGGTGCTAAATGGTTCAGCAAGATCGGTACAAACGATTCTAAAGGAACTAAAGTATTTGCCCTTACAGGTAAAATCGAAAACTCTGGACTTGTTGAAGTTCCAATGGGAACAACACTCCGTGACATCATTTTTGAAATCGGTGGCGGAATTAAAAACGGCAAGAAGTTCAAGGGTGTTCAGACTGGTGGACCTTCTGGTGGTATTATCACAGAAGACAACCTCGATACACCAATCGACTTTGGTGCTCTTATCCGCTTAGGTTCTATGATGGGTTCAGGCGGTATGATCGTTATGGACGAAGATGACTGTGTAGTAGACGTTTCTAAGTTCTACATGGAATTCTGTGTTGATGAATCATGCGGTAAATGTTCTCCATGTCGTATCGGAACAAGACAGCTCTTTACTATCCTTGATGAAATTTCTAAGGGTAACGGAACAATGGAAGACCTCCAGAAGCTTCAGGACATCGGTAGCGCAATGAAAGCTTGTTCATTGTGTGCTCTCGGTCAGTCTGCTCCTAACCCGACACTTTCTACTCTTGCTAAGTTTAAGGATGAATACATTGCTCACGTCGTTGACAAAAAATGTCCGGCTGGAAAATGTAAGAAACTTACACAGTATGTAATTGATGCAGATAAGTGTATCGGTTGTGGTCTCTGCCAGAAAGGTTGTCCAGCAGGTGCTATTTCTAATAACGCTGCTGAAGAAGTTAAAGAAGGAAAGAAACTTCCTTGGAAACTTATTGATCAGTCTAAGTGTGTTAAGTGCGGTGCTTGTGAAGCTGCATGTAAATTCCACGCTGTATTGAAGAAATAAGGTTTGAGGATTTTAGGAGTATACAATGGTAACATTAACTATAAATGGCAAAGAAGTTTCTGTAAAAGAAGGAACAACTATCCTTGCTGCAGCAAAATCAATGGGAATGAAAATCCCTACATTGTGCCACAGCCCAGACCTTAAACCATGGGCTTCTTGTGGTTTGTGTGTAATTAAGAATGTTGACCCACGTACTGGCCGTGCCCGCATGGCTCGTGCATGCTGTACAACAGTTACACCTGGAATGAACATTGTTACAGACGATGCTGAACTTAGAAAAGCACGCCGCACAGTTCTTGAATTGATTCTTTCAAATCACCCGCAGGACTGTCTCAAATGTTCAAGAAACCAGAACTGCGAATTGCAGAAACTCGCATGTGAATTTGGTCTTAGAGAAATTCGCTTTAAGGAAATCCTCAAGAACCAGAAGACTGATGATTCTTACGCAGAAATCGTTCTTGACCGCAACAAGTGTATCAACTGTGGACGCTGTGTAGAAGTTTGTCAGAATGTTCAGAACGTTCATGCACTCGAATACAATGGACGCGGTGACAAGACTATGATCGGACCTGTTGCAGGTGTTGATATGGCTCATTCACCTTGTATCCACTGTGGTCAGTGTGCTGTTCACTGTCCTGTTGGAGCAATTACATTCAACAATCCAATCAACGATGTATTTACAAAACTTGCTGATCCTTCTTTGACATCAGTTGTATCAATCGCACCTGCTGTTCGTGCAGCTATCGGTGAAGAATTTGGATTTGCTCCAGGAACTCTTACAACTGGAAAAATCTATGCTGCATTACGCGCACTTGGATTTAAATATGTATTCGATACAAACTTTGCAGCTGACCTTACAATCATGGAAGAAGGAAACGAACTTATTGAACGCATCAAGAAGGGCGGAAAACTTCCAATGTTTACTTCATGCTGTCCAGGTTGGGTAGACTACTGCGAAAAGAATTATCCAGATATGCTTCCACACCTTTCTACTGCAAAATCTCCGCAGCAGATGGAAGGAGCTATGACAAAAACTTACTTTGCAGATTCTATCAAAGTAAAAGCAAAGAACATCTTTAACGTATCTGTAATGCCTTGTACTGCAAAACTTTATGAAAGTACAAGAGATAAGAACATGAAGTCAAGCGGTGCTCAGGACTATGATATGGTTCTTACAACACGCGAGCTTGCAAAACTTATCCGTGAAGCAGGAATTGACTTTGCTAATCTCCCGGAAGATAAAGCAGATTCAATCATGGGTGCTTACACAGGTGCAGGTACAATCTTCGGTGCAACTGGTGGTGTAATGGAAGCTGCATTACGTACAGCTTACTTTGTACTCACAGGTAAAGAAATGAAACCTGTAGATTACAAACCGGCACGTGGACTTAAAGATGTTAAGACTGCAGAAGTTAAGATCAACAAGGACTTAAAAGTTCGCATTGCTATCGTTCACCAGATGGGCAATGTTGATGCAGTAGTTCAGCAGGTAAGACAGGAACTCAAAGAAGGTAAAGAACCATCTTGGCACTTTATCGAAGTTATGGCTTGCCGTGGTGGATGTGTTGCAGGTGGTGGACAGCCTTACGGAGCAACAGATGACATCAGAAAGAAGAGAGCTAACGCACTCTACAAGGATGATGGAAAATGTAAGCTTCGTCAGTCACACAAGAACCCTGAAATCGCTAAGATTTACAAGGACTTCCTTGGAAAACCACTTGGAGAAAAATCGCATCACCTTTTGCATACAACATATACAAAACGCGACCTCTACAAGGACTAATTTTCTAAAAATGTAAACACAAAAGGCTGTGGAGTTTCTGCAGCCTTTACCAGTAGAAATACTAAAAAAGGCCTTTAAAAGTACTCTTTTAAAGGCTTTTTTCATGCAAATTCTGCAACTTTTCCCTAAAAACCTTGTCTAATTAGTATAAGAGGAACACAAAGGATTAGATTCTGTTCCGCATACTCTATAGAACGAGGTATTTTTATGAGAAATGTTATTAATACGATTCCGGCACTCCTTACAGCCGTTTCTAAAAAATTTGCATTAAAACCTGCCATGCTTCTTAAAAATGGCAATAAAATTTCATATGACGACATGATGTGGGATGTTTCACTTACATGCCGTGCACTTAAAGAACAGGGAATTACAAAAAGCAGCAAGGTTGCTCTTTTTATGGATAAAAGTCCTCAGTGCGTAGAAAGTTTTCTTGCAATCACAAAAATGGGAGCTGTAGCAGTTCTTCTAGATTATAATTTTACAGAAAATCAGATTAAAGAAATCCTGGAACAGGAAAAACCTGATGCAGTTTTTGTAAGCGATTATAAGCTTGGACCTGTGCTTAGCGCAGAAGATACAACAATTATTGCAATCGATGACAACAGAATTTTAAAACAGGTTTCACGTCAGGTAAAAAATTCAATTACACAGGTTTCAGAAAAGGACAATGCTGTAATCATGTTTGATGCAACAGAACATGGTGGACTTACAAAACAGGTTTTAACGCAGAAAGCATTTGTAGAAATGACTTCTAAAGCTAAAAAAACTTTTGTTTCAGAATCTGTTAATTCAATTATTGAACGTGCGAAAGATTTTATCGCTCCTATTTTTAAGGGGTTTGCAATCTGTACAACTAACTGATTCCTTTTTTAAGGAGAGTTGTAAAATAGACATAAGACTGCGGTTTTGTAAATGCTTAACGCGTTTCGAGACTGCGGTCTTTTTTTTTTGATCTTATTTATCTTGCATTACTTTTAGCAAGTCTTTTTTCTGCAATAGAGAAGAGTTTTGTTAAACCACAGGTAAGAATAAGATAAATTGCTGCACATGACAAAAGTGGAATCCATGCGTTATAAGTTGCATTTCGTATTTTATCTCCGGCATTTGTCAAATCCATTACAGCAATAAAAGAAGCAACTGAAGTTTCTTTTATCAAAACAATGTATTCACTTGCATAAGTAGGGAGAACGGCTTTGATTGCCTGGGGAAAAATAATGTGTAAAAGAGTTTGGGCTTTTGAAAGGCCTAAAGAACGTCCGGCTTCTGTCTGTCCGGGATCTATGGATTGAATTCCTGCCCGGAATATTTCTGCGCAGTAAGCACCGGAGTTTATCCCATATGCGATAATAGCAACTAAAAGATTATTTGTTACCCCGATTGGGACAAATACAACGAAATAAAAAATCATAAGCTGTGTTGCAAGAGGAATCCCTCGCAACACAGTTGTATATGCTTCACCGATAATCTGAAGCGGTTTTATTCCTGAGATTTTCATGATTGCAATGAGTGAACCAAGAATAGTTCCGATTATAATTGCACATAAAGATATTAAAAGAGTGGTTCCCAAACCTCTTACAATTAACATCCAGCGTTGACCGGAAATAATGGTGTCATAAAACGATTGAAACACGAATAACCTCAAGTAAAATTTATTTTCTGATAATTATAACCTGTTCTGACTGGTAATATGGAACAGAGAAATCAACATTCTTTTTTCTTTCCTCTGTTACAGACATACCGGCTGCGATAAAGTCGATGATTCCAGAATCAAGTGCATTGATAAGGCTTTCGAATGACATATCAATTACCTGAAGTTTTGCACCGTAATTTTTCGCAATGTTTTCACCCATTGAAATATCAAATCCGACAACATCTTTTTCAGGGATGTATTCGAATGGAGGGAACTGAGCGTTTGTTCCGAGTTTGATTGATTTTGTTGAATTGATAAAAATCGATTCTGGAACTTTAATGTTTCCGTCAGCCGGCATAAATGCCTGGATAAGCTTATCATAATCGCCGTTTGCTTTCATTGTTTCAATTGTATTATTGATTGAATCTAAAAGATCTTTGTTACCTTTTTTAACGGCAATAGCATATTCTTCTTTATTGTCTGAGAATACTTTGTCTCTGATAATCATAAGTTCCGGGTGGCGGCTTACGATTTCTTTTGCAGGAAGTTCATCGAGAACAACTGCATCAAGGCCACCTGCCTTTAATGAAAGAGCAGCATCAATTCCGGTTTTGAATGGGAGAACTTCTTTTTCCTTTACATTATCGTTAACCCACATTTCTCCGGTAGTGCCTGCCTGAACGCCAATCTTTTTTCCTTCGAGATCAGCGGCACCGTTGATAATTACTTTTGATTTTCCACAGGCAGTAAGACTAAGAGCCAGAACTGCACTTGCAATTAAAGTGATTTTTTTCATTTTCATCTCCTGAACTTTATTGAAATTATTGTTAATTATACCACTATTTGCATTTATCTACAATATTATAGCTTAAAGTCTTAGTTGAATAGTATTGAATAAACCTCAATTTTACTTCATAATTTTAACAATTATTTACAGGAGTCTGCTATGAATGACACAAAAACAATTGATATACTCGATTCAACTTTGCGCGACGGAGCACAGGGAGAAGGAATCAGCTTTTCAATTCAGGATAAAATTCATATTGTAGAAACTCTTGATGAGCTTGGCGTTAAATATGTAGAAGCCGGAAATCCTGGAAGTAATCCAAAAGACATGGAATTTTTTCAGCAGGTAAAAAGGCTTAATCTCAAAAATACAAAACTCTGTGCTTTCGGTTCAACCAGAAGAAAAGGAATGCAGTGTATCGAAGACACAAATTTGCAGAGCCTTCTTGCAGCAGAAACAGAAGATGTTGTTTTCTTTGGAAAGAGCTGGGACTTTCAGGTAACAGACATTATCCGTACAACTCTCGAAGAAAATCTTGAGATGATTAACGACACAGCAGCGTTCTTAAAGAAAAACGGACGCAACGTAATTTATGATGCAGAACATTTTTTTACAGCTTATGTAAAGAATAAAGAATATGCAATTAAAACTCTCGAAGCTGCTTTAGACGGCGGTGCTTCTGTTTTAACTTTGTGCGAAACAAAAGGCGGATGTGTTTTAGACGAATGCCGCAAAATTACAGAAGACATCGTAAAGCTTTTTGGTGACAGAGCTGTAATCGGAATTCACACACACAACGACTCGGGGCTTGCAGTTGCCAATACACTTATGGCAGTAGATTCTGGTGCGCGTCATGTTCAGGGATGTTTACTCGGAATTGGAGAAAGAACCGGTAATGCAAATCTTTCGACGATAATTGCAAACCTTCAGCTTAAGATGGGATATAACTGTATTCCACAGGACAATTTAAAGATGCTTACACCTGCAGTAAAAAAGATTGCAGAAATATCAAACCTTCATCTTGATGCAGGACTTCCTTATGTCGGAGCAAATGCGTTTGCACACAAAGCAGGAATGCACATCGATGCAGTTTTAAAAAATCCGTATGCTTATGAACACATTGAACCTGAAGCAGTAGGAAACGAACGCGTATTCTTAATGAGCGAAGTTGCAGGCCGCAGCATGATTATCGAAAAGATTAAGAAGTTTGATTCTTCTATCGAAAAAGATGATCCGGTTGTTGCAGAAATAATGAAAAAAGTTAAGCAGCTCGAATTTGAAGGCTACCAGTTTGAAGGTGCAGACGGAAGCTTTGAGCTTCTCGTACGAAAAATCATCGGAAAATACCAGCCGTTCTTTAACCTTCATTATTATCAGATTAATTCTGTTAATCCACGTCCTGAAGAAGGTGTATGTGCATGTGCACAGGTTAAAGTAGAAGTTGACGGACAGATAGAAGTTACTGCTGGAGAAGGAGCAGGTCCTGTAAACGCCCTCGATATTGCATTACGCCGTGGACTAGAAAGATTCTATCCTGCAGTTTCACAGTTTAAATTAACAGACTTTAAAGTAAGAGTTCTCGATGGAAAGAGTGCGACAGCCAGCCGCGTCCGTGTATTAATTGAATCATCAGATGGAAATGAAAGCTGGACAACAGTCGGCGTAAGCTGCGACCTTGTAGAAGCTTCATGGCTTGCACTCGTTGATTCATTCGAGTACAAGCTCATAAAAGATTTAGAAAAGAAGTTTAAGAAGATCATTTAATAATACACAATAATATCTGACATTATATATTTTTCTCATTTTATATAAATAAACGATACGGAGTTAAGAAGTATGAAAAAAAGTCTGTTGTTTGTCGTTGTTGCTCTGATACTGGTATCAGGATGTAAATCAAAAAACAAAGTTACGGTAAAACAAACTCCTCAATACCAGGGGAAAGTAAAATTAAACACAGATTCTTTAAAAATACCAGGTGTTTCTTCAAATATCCGGGAAAAACTTGATTTTTCATTTTATGATTGTCTTAATTTAGAAAATAACGGAAAACCTGTTAATACGGCTCACAAAATGTATTTAAATGATAAGATGGAATTTACTGATTTGGCTTATGATGGCACGTTGTATCTTGTAGCAAGTAATAAATGTGAACTTTATAGTGAAGACTGCTTTGTTCTTAATAAGGATGGTCTAACATATTCACTTGTTTCAGATGATATAAAGGGTGAGAGTATTCCTATAGGAACTCTTTTAAAAGCCGATCCTAAGGCATCAAAAATAATTGGACCTAATGATGAAAAAATCGATAACTATTCGGGACTTATTTATTTTCAGGACAATTATAATTATTTTTATAAAGTACAGTATGGTGAAAAAAGCGGTTATGTGTTTGGAGCCGATTTGCATAATTCCAATTATCAAATTGTGGAAAATAGTATGAAGAATGCACTTTATTCAAAACTCATTTTAAATAACGGCTTTCTTAATGAATTTTATCCCTATGAAGGTGATACTGAAATTCAAAGGGAAGATATCCTTAAGTCTTTAAATGATTATAAAATTGCTTTTTCACATTATGAACCGTCAATACTGGAATGTGATGATTTAATAGACAGTTATCGTCAACAGGATAAAATGACACCACTTTTTATTACTACAGACCTTGTATCTCATGCCCAGCACAAAGTTTTTGACAGTCTGCTTCAAAGAATCGAAGAACAGTTTTTTATTCCGCGAATTCGTGATTTAACAGGATTATACATAAAAACCCTTGAGCAGCAGACAGATGTTCCTCCAGATGTAAAAAAGCGTGCAGTAAATTATTTTAAAGTTGCAGAGCTTATTCTTCGTCTTGCACCTCAGCCGGATAAAAATGGAGAATATCATAAGATTAAAGAATATGACCAGATTCTAAAAGAATATCCTTCTGAAGTTATTTCTGATTTTTATCAGATAGAAAAAGCTTCTGGTGAAAAATCTATGCTTTTTGAAAGCGTTGAACAGTTTAATCAATATGAACCGAGAGGGCATTATACTAAAACCCCTGCGCTTGAAAGTTATTTTAAAGCCAGTATGTGGTTTGGAAGAATTAATTTTATAATCGATTATGATGAAATAAATGAAATAACAAATGAAGAAATGAGAAAAATGATGCCTGTAGCATTATTTATAATAGACACCGTAAAGAAAAATCCACAGCTTTATTCAGAATGGGAAGAAGTATTTAATCCTATAACTGCGCTTATCGGTGATTCAGATGATTTATCTTTTAATGATATTTTGCCGTTATGGGAAGAACAAAAAGTTGATGATTTTACGGGATGGGTTTCTGATGAAAATAATCTTATAATTTTTATAAAACTATGTCACGAAAAGCTTAGGAATCCCGAAATAAGCGGTAATACTGTAATATTTGGACCTTCAGAAGTAAGCGAAGATGAAGAAGGTCACCCTGTATTAACCCAACCTATGGGATGGAAATTTTTAGGTCAGAGATTTACATATGATTCATTAATTCATCATAAAGCCAGTGCACCTCGAATTAAAGGCCGTACTCTGGTTCGTGGGCTTGATGTTATGAAAGCTTTTGGCTCTAAATCTGCAGATAAACTTCTTTCACTTAATGATTATAAGAATTTTGTCTGGCCTCCCACATGTCAGGACGATAAGTACAAGGGTGGTCAAAAATTAGTTTCTGCACTTAATGAATTGGAAAAATCCTTTAATGAGTTTGATTCTTCTTTCTGGACAAAAAACTATTATAATACAGTTTTAAATCAGGTACGGTCACAGACTTCGTTTGAACAGGGAGCAGGCTTTTATTTTACCGAAACCCCTTTGTGGAATGTAAAGGCACTTATTTCTTCTCATTCAACATGGGCAGAACTTCGTCATGATACGATTTTATATGTAAAGCAAAGCTATGGAGAAATGGGTGGGGGAGGACAACTCTCTCCAACATTCAGAACGCTTCCTATACCTCTTCCGATAAATTGTATAGAGCCAAATCTAAAATTCTGGGAAACAGGCTGTGATTCGTTAAAAAAACTTGAATCTATTTTAAAAGAATACAATCTTCTTGACGACGAAGGAAAAGAATCCTTTAATTGCCTTTTAATAATTTATTCAAAGGCTGTTGAAATTGTAAAAAAAGAAGTTCAGGATAGGCCGATTACAAAGGAAGAAAATAATTGGATTAAGACAATACCTGGCTTGCTTAAAAGTGCAGTATTGCCTGGTTATTCACTATATGTTCAAAATAAAGATGATTTAAAAATGGTATGTATCGCAGATATTTTTACGGATCATGATACTCAAACATGTGTAGAAGTCGGAATCGGCGGTGTAATAAAGATGAATGTCGTTCTTAATGACGGATGCGGTGGAAAACGAATTGCGGTTGGATTTATTCCGGAATACTGCGAATTTTTACAGTCTGCCGAAAACAGATTAACTGATGAACAATGGAAATCAATATATGATTATTCTTATGAGCCATTCTGGGAAGTTAAATGCATTTTACCAGAATTTTAGTTCTTTTTACGGCAATTTTTTTTCTTTGGGGATGTAAGGATTTAAAACCGGGAGATTCAGTACCGTCACCTGTCTGGGGCGGTACTGTAAGCCATCATGAACTTGCTTCAAAATACATAGATGATTTTTTCTGTAAAATAAAAAATAACCGTGATGTAAAGACTTTTTTTATAATAAGTCCATCACATTACGGATTGTCTGTTTATGATTATTCAATCGACAATTATTCATGGAAAACGAAAGATGGTTCTGTTGTGTCATCTGATAAAGAAAAAGTTGAATCGATTGCAGGAAAACTTGGAGTAGGATATGATACTCAGGTTTTTTATGCAGAACACGGAGTTTTTACACTTATTCCGTATATTAAAAGATATTTTCCAGATGCAAAAGTTGTAGCTGTTGCAGTGTACGGAGACCCGCCTGTCAATGTAGATCTGGCTCAGAAGCTTTACGAGGTTATTGAACCGTATTTTGATGAAAACGGCCGAAAAGAGAATTTTCTTTTAATTTCTTCAGATTTTTCACACCATTCAGGCAGAAAGGAAACAGATAGAAAAGATAAAATCACTCAAAAATTTTTTAATGACGGGGATTTAAAAAACTGGTTTGTATGTATATGTGACAACCGGCCGGGAATGTTTGTTCTTTCAAAACTGACTACAGAAAAAACAAATGTCGTCCACTTAGTCCACACAGATTCATATAAAATCAGCGGGCAAGATAAAGACGACATTACAAGTTATTTTTTTTCTCTGTTTTCTGATTGAATTTTATTATATAACCGAAGCAAGTTTTTCTGCTTCTTCTTTTACTTCATCAAAGAATCTTGCGATGTGAAAGCCGTCGGCAACTGCGTGGCTTATCTGCATGGCAATCGGCATTTTAACTGTGCCGTTTTCTTCGAATGTTTTTCCAGTTGTAAGAATCGGTGAAAAGTATTTTCCGCTTTCTGACATCTTTACGTTTACAGATGTAAAAGAAAATGGAACGTGTGAAATTTCGAAGATGTTGTCCGGAAGCTCAGGTGCATTTAATGTTGTAAGCTTTAATCCGTTTTCGATTGCCTGTTCGCATGCTTTGTAAAATTCATCAAAGCTTTTAGAAAACTTTGCCCAAACGCGTGTAAAAAGTTCTGTCTCTTTATGGAAAACACGGAAAATCGGATTAATTTCATCCCAAATCATAAGTTCGCCGTTTTCTGCACAGTAACCAACTTTAAATTCTTCATGCTTATTGAGTGCTGTTGAAATAACAAAAAGAATGCTTATTAAAAAATCTTTTCCTTTTGCCTTGCATTTTGAATATAAAGATGAAACATCTATATTACCTGTCATTGCGCACATGCCTTTTGAACCGTGTGAATAATATTCGTAGTAAGGTGCTCTTTTCCAGGTATTTAAATCGATTGACTTGTAGCCGGATGTCATTTCCATAATATTTTCCCCTTATGATTTTTAAGATATCTAAAGTCTATCATAAAAATATTTTTTTTTCTATAAAAAAAAGGCTGAAATAAAACTTATTCCAGCCTGATAAGTATTATGCGGTGTTTGTCTGGTACCGCAAAACTCCTTTTTTAGTATTGGGTTCATAATACTTATACTCAAAGTTTATAGTATAATTCAACTTAATCAATTATTTTGTATAGTGACATGTAAATATTTATGAGACAAAAAGATTATTTCAAAACGGTTATCACCCAATGAAATTTGACATAATCTTGCATTATGTTTGAATATTTTAACTGTCCGAGGATAGAATGATTTTTAACTTGAAAATCTGCGTTAAAAAAGATAGCATTCATCTATGGAGTTATCTCTTATAGCCGCAGCTGCACAAAACCGCGTAATCGGAAGTAACGGTAAAATTCCGTGGAATATAAAGGCCGACCAGGAAAGGTTTAAAGAACTTACGGCAGGAAATGTCGTCATAATGGGAAGAAAAACCTTTGACGAGATTTTTTCTAAGCTCGGGAGGCCGCTTCCAGAAAGAATAAACATCGTTTTAACATCAGATAAAAATTATTTCTGCGAAGGTGCAGAGTTTTTTTCTTCGCTGGATGAGGCTTTGAGTTATTCAGCAGAAAAATATCCGGAGAAAAAAGTTTTTATATGCGGCGGGCAGTCACTTTACGAAAAAGCCCTTGGCCTTGCAGATAAAATTTATCTTACAAGGATAAAGCTTGATGTAAAGGGAGACAGGTTTTTTCCGGAATTTAATGAAGGCGATTTTATTATTACAGAAGAAAAAACTGTAGAAGGGGAGATTCCTTTTACATATTTTGTATATGAAAGAAAAAAAATGAGGAAATAAATGAAAAACGTAAATATCTATCCAATAAATAAAATTCCACAGCTTTATTTTCTTGGCCGTGACATAAGCGGTGCAGAAAAAAAGCCTTTCAGGACTCTTTTCTGGAACGGTTCGGGGTTTGAAGTTCATTTTAAAGGACGCGAGCTCTGGGCTTTAATCGAAGGCGGTTTTGAAAAACTTGAACCGTGGCTTGTAGTTTTTCTTAACGGAAGAATCAACTCGCGTCAGATGGTAGCAAAAGGAAAGCAGTGGATCTGTCTTGCACGAGGTTTTGATGACAGCTACGAAACAGATATCCGAGTTATGAAAGATTCACAGCCAATGGCAGATGACCCGGAACATTTTGTAAAAATTCATAAGCTTGCGCTTTCTAAAGGCGGAACTTTTACAGAGCTTCCAAAGCATAAAATGAACATCGAATTTATCGGTGACAGTATTACAGCCGGCGAAGGTTTAGCAGGAGCAGTGGATGATATGGCATGGATTGGATGCCACATGTCGTTCTGCAAAACTTATGCATACCAGACTGCACAAAAGCTCGATGCAGACTTCAGGACTGTAAGTCAGGGAGGATTTGGTATCGTTTCTGCTTGGAATAACAATCCTTATAATATAATTCCGCCTGAATACGAAAATGTATGTTCAATTCCCAAGGGAAAGCTCTATGAAAAACTCGGAGGACATCAGAAATACGATTTTTCAAAGTGGCAGAGTGATTTTGTAATTATAAATCTCGGAACAAATGACCGCGGTGGATTTTATATTGAACCTTTTACAGATCCTCAAACTGGAAAGGTTTATAAAATGCATCTGGATGAAAACAATAAGCCGTGCAGCCAAGACGGAGCAAAAATAACCGAAGGTACAAAAAACTTTCTTAAAACCGTAAGAAAAAATAATCCTAAGGCAAAAATAATCTGGGCAACCGGCATGATGTCAATTCCAGAAGTGATGGGTTTTATTTACGATGGAATAGCGCAGTATAAAAACGAAAATGCAGATAAAAAGGTATTTACTTTAGAATTTGACTCAATGGACTGTGAAATAAACGACGAAGACAAAGGTTCGAGACAGCATCCTGGACCAAAAACACACCGTCTTGCTGCCGAAAAACTTGTAACCGTGATAAAATCTCTTTATTCTGCTGAAAAAGTGTAAGTTTTTTCTGACTGCAGGGTTAGAATTTCCATTACAGGAATTTTTATACTGGACTGAACTGCTGTTTTTTTAACGAGAGAGAGCGTAAAATATCCGTTTGAGAGTTCTTTTGCAAGGTTTTCACCGTAGAACGATGCAAGAACGTCAAAATACTCTTCCTTAGAAAGGTTTTCTCCTGTAAAACACGGTGCCATGAGAAGATCCGCATATTTCTGGATTATTGTGTTCTGATTTGTGATTAAGTTCTGTAAAATTTCAGGTGAAAGTGTAACAGAAACAGATTTTATCGAGCCGTCAGCGGCAGAATTGAATTTTATAAAGTCAAAAGTTGTTTTTAAAGTACTTGCATAGACAGAAAGTGATTCATTCTGATCTTTTTTTGTTACAAAAGCCTTTGCAGTTGTAAATCCAGACTGAATTAAAGCCTTTTCTATTTCTATCGAATCAAAAAGAATGCTTTCTTTTTGATTTCCAGACTTATCTTTCGGGGCAAAAACACTTTTTATTTCATCTCCGGCTGTAGTATCGATTGAAAAAAGAACTTTATCACCGGTGTCGTTGTGAATTGAGACATTTAAGGGACAGCCTGTAAAAAAAAGTAATGGAATGAATGCAAAAAGAACTGAAAAGCGGTTTTTATTAAAGTTCATTTTAAAATAACTCCTGTATTATTTTAAAACATTTTTTAGAGGAAGTGTTACACGTATTCCGGTGGAAAAAACAAATCCAGTACATAAAGAGTCACCGAAACTGAGCGCTCCACCGTCTGTATCATTAAAAACGGTGTATGAAAGGCCCTGTGCGATTGAAATTTTTACTTTTCCTGCATCAAATGACGGTGTATTGAATGAAACTCCGATTATTCCGGGAAAAAATGAACTTTTTATGCGTTCATGATAATCTGGAGTAGAAGGATTTCCAAATGTAATTACTGGTCCTGCATAAATATTTACGTAATCATTAAATGTCAGGCTGAATGTAATAGGAATCTGAAAGGTTTCTGTGCCGGAATTCCATCTTAATGTTGTTCCAAGTCCCGGCTGAACTTTCCATCCTGTATATCTTGCAACAGTTGTAACTGCAATTCCGCGGAAATTTATCATAAATTTATTTGGAAGCCACAAACTCCAGTCACATGAAGTAGTTGTATCAAAAACAAGACTGTCAAAAAACGATTTTTTTTCACTTGAAGACACTGTAGAGTCTTCATTTATGATTTCTTCTTCGATAATTTCATCAGAATCATCGTTTTTTGGATTTTTTTTATCAGATTTTGCAGTTGTAATTACTTTTCCGACACCTGCAAAACAGTTTTTGTAATATTTTTCTGTCAAAGATGATGCAATTACACCTGTATTTGCTCCATCGCTTGCCGCATGAACGAATTGATTGCGTCCGATATAGATTCCGACATGAGAAATCGAACCGTCTCCGGTTGTTTTAAAAAATACCAGGTCTCCTTCTTCCATTTTATCAGTTGAAACTATTGTGACAGTAGAATAAATTGCTTTTGCTGAACGTGGAAGCTGAATTGAAGCTGCTTCTCTGAAAACTGTAAAGATTAAACCTGAACAGTCAAAACTGTCAGGACCGATCCCACCGGTTCTGTATGGACAGCCGATGTAAGTTTTAACTTTTGCACATACTGCTTCACGGAGTCTGGCAGCTTCTGCTTTAGAATACTCTCTTGCAAAAGAAAAACTTAGAGTGAAGAAAAATAAAACAAAACAAAAAAATTTTTTGACCTTCATACTTTTAAAGTATCGGAAAATTAAATTTATTACTTAGTTTTTTGTAAAAAAAACTGAAATAAAAATTTAAAAAAAATTTAAAAAATCTTTTGCATTTTTTTTAATATAGTAATAGAATATAAGTATATAAATAGTAAAAACGTACTTCGAGGATTTTAATGAAGCCGATACGAAAAGAAGTTTCTTGGAAATTTTTAGATGAATTTCGCGGTAAGGTTTTTAATTCAACCTGGCCGACTTTACCACAGATGCTGCACATTTCGCAGATGCGATTTGGTGACCTTCCCTGCTTTGTAGACTTTGACGAAGTAACGGGTGTGAAAAATTCCTTGACCTACACACAGGTTTGGAATAATGTTGACACACTTGCACAGTGGCTTGTTGAGAACAAAGTAAAGAAAGGTGATAGAGTAGCTGTCTGCGGAAAGAACTCTCCTGAGTGGGCAACAGCATACTTCGCAGTAATGCAGGCTGGTGCAATCGTAGTTCCTATCGACTGTGCGCTTCATGAAAAAGAAATCCTTAATCTTGTAAATACAGCAAAGCCGGTTATATTCTTTGGCGATGAAGAAAAATACAAACTTTTTGCTTCTAAAAAAATCGGTGCTAAAATCTATTCACTTTCAAAAAAATATCCAAAACAGTATGTATATAATCTTAAGCCTGGCAAGAAGGTAGAAATCCAGCATGCTGCCATGAAAGATACTGCTGCAATTCTTTTTACATCTGGAACAACTGGTGTACCGAAAGGTGTAATGCTCAGTCATGAGAATCTTGTTTCGGATTGTTTTATTGCACAGCAGAATCTTCTTCTTTATGAATCAGATGTATTCTATGCATTGCTTCCGATTCATCATGGATATACGATGCAGGCTGCAATGATCTGTCCTCTTTCTGCAGGTGCTTCAATTGTATTTGGAAAGAGTATGGCAGTAAGCCGTCTTATGAAAGAACTTAAAGAAGGCGGAATAACATTAATGCTTGGTGTTCCACTTCTCTATAACAAACTTTATTCAGGAATTATGAAAGGTATTGCGCAGAAAGGTAAAGGCGTAGAAATCGTGATTAAAGGCCTGATGAATTTCTGTTATATAGTAAGAAAGATTACAGGTAAAAATATCGGACGCGTTCTGTTAAATTCTATCTTAACTGCTGCAAATCTTAAAACTGTTCGCGTAGCAATTTGTGGTGGTGGTCCTTTGGCATCCAGTATTTTCAAAGGATATAATGCAATGGGAATAGATTTTATTCAGGGATACGGACTTACAGAAACATCTCCTATCATTGCATTAAATCCTCTGGAACATTTCAAAATCGAAAGTGTTGGTCTTGATTTTTCTCCGTGGGAAGAAATAAAAATAATCAATGAAAATGAGGAGGGGATTGGTGAAATTGTAGTTAAAGGTCCTATGGTAATGCAGGGCTACTACAATATGCCGAAAGAAACAAAGTCAGTATTTACAGAAGACGGCTTCTTTAAAACTGGCGATTTGGGGTGGATGGACAAAGAACATTATCTGATGCTCTCTGGCCGTGCAAAAAATATTATAGTTACTGATGGCGGAAAGAACGTTTATCCGGAAGAAATCGAAGATTCATTCCAGCTTTACTACGATGTTGAACAGATTATGGTTCGTGGATACATCGAGGATGTGGAGCATAAGTCAGAAGGAATAGAAGCTTTGATTTATCCTGCAGATGACTTATTGACAAAACTTCAGGTAAAACGTGAAGAAGCTTCTAGTAATAAAAAAGTCTATGAAGAAATTAAGGCAATTGTCGATAAAGTAAATAAGACATTACAGCCTTATGCGCGTATTTCTAAGATAACTATCTTGGACAAGGCGCTCGAAATGACTACAACAAGAAAAATTAAACGTAATGGATTAGTTACGTCTAAGGGGGATCAAATGGCAGAAACTAAAAAAACTGCAAAGAAACCAGCTGCAAAGAAAGCAGCAAAAAAACCGGCAGCTAAAAAAGCTGTAAAAAAACCAGCTAAAAAAACAACAGCAAAAAAAGCTGTAAAAAAACCGGCTAAAAAAACAACAGCAAAAAAAGCTGTAAAAAAACCAGCTAAAAAAGCTGTAAAAAAGACAACAGCTAAAAAAGCTGTAAAAAAGCCAGCAGCTAAAAAAACTGCAAAAAAACCAGCAGCAAAAAAAGCTGTAAAAAAGCCAGCTAAAAAAGCTGTAAAGAAATAATTAGTTATTTCTAAAAAAAGGACTGCTTCGATTGAGGCAGTCTTTTTTTTTAGAAACTGTGTTTGAAGTGAAGGAGAGTTTTTGTATGACAAAAACTCGAACAATAATGGACAGGTCCAAAATTATTTTTAAAACCTGGTTTACATTATTGCCCCCCATTGGGCATAATAATCATCCATCTGTTTTTTAATGTCGTTTGTAATTAATCCTGAGCCGTCCGGTTTGTAAAGATATTCAATCACATCTTTCATGCTGACGATTGCACGTGCCGGAAATCCATATTTTTCTGTTATGGAATCGAGTGCAGATTTATCTGAATCTGCAGATTTTTCCATTCGGTTTAAGGAAACTATTTCTCCTACAATTTTAATTCCACCTGGAGTTGTTTCCTGTGCTTTGATTTTAGGATATGTTTCTTCTATTGATTTTCCGGAAGTCGTTACATCTTCGATAATTACAACTCTGTCGCCATCTTTAATGCTGTAGCCTAAAAGAGAACCTTTGTCGGCACCGTGATCTTTTTCTTCTTTTCTATCTGCCGAGTATTTTATTTCTTTGTTAAAGAGTTTTGAGTATGCGATGGATGTTGCAACGCTCAAAGGAATTCCTTTATAAGCCGGTCCGAAAAGAACATCAAAATCGTCTCCGAAGTTGTCGTGGATTGCATGTGCATAATAAATTCCAAGCTGTTCAAGCTGGCTTCCTGTGATGTATGAACCTGCATTCATAAAGAAAGGAGACTGTCTTCCGCTTTTTAACGTAAAACTTCCAAATTTTAAAGCATTGCTGCTTACCATAAAATCTATAAAATCTTTTTTGTATTGTTCCATAAATTAAATAATATCAATTTGACATTATTTTTTCTACTGTGTATTATTGATAGTAACATGCTTGCTTTAAGAAGCAGAATTTTATAGGAGTGTAAAATGGAAAATCAGAATCGTGAAAGTTTAGGAAGCCGTCTTGGCTTTTTACTTTTGTCTGCTGGTTGTGCAATTGGTTTGGGAAACGTATGGCGCTTTCCGTATATCACAGGTAAATACGGTGGAGCAGCTTTTGTTCTTATTTATCTCGTTTTCCTTGTAATTCTCGGGCTTCCTGTAATGGTTTGTGAATTTGCTGTAGGACGTGCCTCACGAAAAAGTATGTCTGCTGCTTTTGAAACACTTGAACCGGAAGGAACAAAATGGCACCGGTATAGTGGTTTTGCAGTTGCCGGTAACTATCTTTTAATGATGTTCTATACAGTAGTTTCCGGCTGGTTCCTTAAATATTTTTTCCAGATGATTGGCGGAAAATTTGTTGGACTTGATGGTGATGCAATCGTAAACGTATTTGTTCGCGAAACTGTCGGTGATTACAAAACTCTTTTAATCTGGATGGTTGTTGTAATCGTAATCGGTTTTGGTGCATGTTTCCTTGGACTTCAGAAGGGTGTTGAACGCATTACAAAAATAATGATGTCGGCTCTCTTTGTAATCATGATTGGTCTTGCAATTTATGTAGCATTTATTCCTAGAGCAGCTGCAGGTTATGCATTCTATCTTAAACCTGACTTTAAAGCTCTGGTAAGCGGTGAACATGGTCTTTGGGATACAATTTATGCTGCTATGGGTCAGGCATTCTTTACACTTTCTCTTGGAATCGGTTCAATGGAAATCTTTGGTTCGTACATCGATAAAAAGCATTCACTTACAGGTGAAGCACTTCGTGTTATCGGACTTGATACATTTGTTGCAATCTGTGCAGGATTAATCATTTTCCCTGCCTGCGCAGCATTTGGTGTAGAGGCAAACTCTGGTGTAGGACTTGCATTCATGTCACTTCCTGGTGTATTTAATTCGATGGGACCTGTTGTAGGACGCGTAGTAGGAGCATTCTTCTTCCTCTTTATGTCATTTGCAGCTCTTTCTACTGTTGTTGCAGTATTTGAAAACATTGTTGCATTCCCGATGGATAAATTTGGATGGAGCAGAAAAAAGGCAGTAATCGTTAACTTTATTGCAATGATTATTCTTGCAACTCCTGCAGCACTCGGAATGAATTTATGGTCTAAAGTTCACTTTGGAGCACATATCGGTTCTATTGATGCACTCGAAGACTTTATCGTAAGTCAGAATCTTCTTCCACTTGGATCACTCATATTCCTTTTGTTCTGTACATGGCGATACGGTTATACTTTTGATGGCTTTATTCTTAAAGAAGATGAAAAGATTCCTACAAAATTTGTACGCGGATTGTATGGATGGGGTTGGGATAGATTTACTCAGGAAGCTGACGCTGGTAAGGGAATAAAATTCCCTAATAATGCTGCAATTAAATTCTATCTCAGATTTATTGCACCTTTAATCATTCTTGTTGTATTTATTGCAGGATACATCGATATCTTTGGCGCACAGGCAGCTCCAACTGTACTTGCTGTAATGGCTGTAGTAGTTATTGCGATTATCTATATAGGATCATTGATTAAAGAAAACTTCTCAAAAAAATAAATTTTAAAAACAAGCTTTAAATTGAACTTATGAAATCCCGGTGTTATTAATTTAATACCGGGATTTTATTTATTCCATGATATGGCAAGACGTAAAAGCTCCTGGGAAGTTGAACAGTTTAATTTCTTTTTTAACTGTTCTTTATGGGCATCGACTGTCTTTGTGCTTATAGAAAGCATCTGTGAAATTTCGAGAGTTCCATTACCCTGTCCGATAAGGCGCATTATCTGGAGTTGTCTGTCTGACAGAGTATCCATAAGGCTTTTTGCATCCTGTTTTTTTGTATTCTCTGTAAAGTGTGAATCTATGTATCTCTTTTGTTCTGATTCGCTTAGATAGATTTTCCCTGAAAGGACTGTTTTTATTGCATTAATCACAGTATCTGCAGCAGCATCTTTCATTACATAACCTTTAGCACCTGCTGCAAGACAGCGCTCACTGTAATATCGTTCCTGCATCATCGAAAGGATAAGGATTTTTGTATCCGGATATTTTACGGAAATTGTTTTTATAAGTTCCAGCCCGTCTTCGTCTCCAAGGTTTAAGTCTACGATTGCCAGATCTGGTTTCTGTTCTTTGATGAGCTTTTCGCCGTCATTTAAATTTGTTGCAGAGCCTGTAACAGAAAAATCTTTACAGCTTTCAATTAACAGTGAAAGTCCCTGAATAAAAATCGTATGGTCGTCAATAATTACAATTTTCTGCGTCATTTTAGGTTTTCCCATATAATTTTTTAATCCTCTTTTTCTGAGTGGGTTGCCGATGTTGTGTTTAAAGGAATCGTGACAACAATTGTTGTTCCAAAATTTTTCTTTGAAGTAATTTTAAAAGTTCCGTCAATTTGATTTGCACGATATTCCATAGAGCGCATCCCTAGACCACGCGGCCTTCTGTTGTCCTTAAAACTCTCTTTTAAATTATTTTTATCGTAACCTTTACCATTGTCCTTTACAGTAAGGATAACATTATTTTTAGTATAATCAAGTGATAAAGATATGTTTTGTGCACCGGAGTGTTTTACAGAATTATGTAAAGCCTCCTGAGCAATTCTGAATAGATTTATTTTCTGCCTTGAATTAAGCTTTACACTCTCTCCACTTGCATTGAACGTGACCTTCTGGTTTTCTGCCATATCAGCTTCCCTGCATAAAGAGTTTAGAGCGTCGTTAATATCGGCAACATCAATTTCTACTGGAAAAGAATCGTGAGCATACTGTCTTGTTCTGGAAAGAGTTTCTGTTGCCATATCAAATAATATCTTTAATGTAGAGTTTGTATCTGCATCTTTTTTGCAGATCATTGTCATTGCAGCAAGTCTCTGACATATATCATCGTGAAGATCCAGTGAAAAGCGCAGACGTTCAAGATCACTTATCTTTAATATCTCTTCTTCAACTTTCTGCCTTCTCTGTGATTCTTTCTTTAACTGCTCCGTTCTGTTTTCGACTTCAAGTTTTAATTCTCTTGCACGGTTTTTTTCACGGTTAAATTCAAATATACGGTCGATTGCATGTGAAAGGAACATTCCCGCCATACTTAAGTAAATCGGGGAATTCTGGTCTGCAGTATACATTATAAATCCTAAACGTTTTTGTCCGACACGAAGATGATAAAGACAGCGTGGTGTTTTAGGATTTACCGGCTTTGAAAGAAGGCGGGTAAATATTTCTTTCATCGATTCTTTTTTTTCTGAATCAATCGACCGGTCTGTGATAAAATCTGTTATATGAAGATGTATTCTTGCTTTTTTTGGAATATTTTTTACGGGCGAATCATAAATTACAAGTGCAAAATCCCTGCATGCAATGTTTGTAAGAAACTCTGTAAGAGGCTGGTCAATGTTTTTAAAATCAGATGCACAGCTGATTTCCTGACCATAATAACTTACATCGCGTAAAAACTGTTCTCTCTGAAGCGGATGAATATTGCTATCCAGACTTTTATCCTTAGAAATTTTTTTACACCCACATGATTTTCTGATTATTAATCTTGACGGAATTTTTTTAATGGACAGAGTTTTCTTTTTGTTAAGAATACTGTTCATTAGTTTTACGGCTTCTGCACCCATTTCTGTTGTAGGCTGGTCAATTGTTGTAAGAGACATTTGATCTGTTTTTGCAAGCGGAATGTTATCGTAGCCGGTTATAGGACAGTTTCTGTAGCTTTCAGGAGCGATTGAGTTGATGTATTTGGAAATTCCTACAGCCATGTCATCGCTTCCCGCTATTATTACATCGATATTCCGTTCAGGATTTTTTGAGCAGTAATCTTCTGCGAGTTTTAATCCATCTGATTCGCTGAATAAGATACCGTTTTTTATGATGAGGGAATATTCATCTGACTGTCTGATTTTTTTTGTAAGTATTTTTTTTATTTCGTTTTCGCGGAGTTTATTATCGTGATTTTCTTTAGGTCCGCCCAGATATAAAAACCTTTTGTAATGATGAACGTTTATAAGGTGGTCAAGGAGTTCTGTTACCGAAGTTTTTGATTCGCATATTACTGACGGAATTTTATCAAGCTTTACACCGATTGAAACAATTGGAATTGATTTAAAAATACTTTTAAGATCGCGTTCTATATCCTCTTTTGAGTTATCCAGAAGAATTGAAGATAAGAAAATTATTCCGTCAAAATTTAATGCCGAGTGAGGTGATATGAATGATGTTTCAAAAGCGCGTGAAGGTGAGATATCAAATATATCTCCCTGTATGCAGATGAGTTCAATTCCGGCTTTTTCTGCTTCTTTTACTGCTCCTCTGAAAACCGAAGCCTGGTATTCTTCGTCGAGGTATTTTAATAGAAGTCCAACGCGATAAGACATATCTTCTCCATTATATCACAAAAAGAGGTTTTTTAAATACATATAGGGAAATTTCCCTATGGTTAATTAGGGGTAATTACCGATTTCGAGGTGGAAAAATCGTTGTTATTATTTTAATAACGGAAAGAGTTAAAAAAAGGAGGAAAAAAAGAAATGAAAAAGGGGTTTTTAGTAGCTTTAATGTCATCTTTGGTAATCTTATCGTCTTGTGTATCTGCAGATAAACCTGCTGACAAGCTTGTAGCACTCAGTTTTGATGACGGTCCAAATTCTGAAATGACAGAACTTGTTCTTGATAAACTTGAAAAACACGGAGTTGTCGCATCATTTTTTGTAATCGGTCAGCTTATAACAGATGAAACTGCACCGACTCTAAAACGAATGGTAGATATGGGTTGTGAAATTAATAATCACTCGTGGGCATGGGATAGCATGAACAACATGACTAAGGCAGAAGTAAATGAATCCATTTCTAAAACAAATGCTGCAATAAAAAAATATACAGGACAGGAAGCAAAGTTCTTTAGAGCACCTAACCTTGCAACAAGTGAAGAACTTTATGCGTATGTTGACATGCCGTTTATTCAGGGAGTTCTTGCAATGGACTGGCAGGGTTGTAACACAAATGCAAAGGACCGTGCAAATAATGTACTTGCAGGTGTAAAAGACGGCGCAATTATTCTTATGCATGACGTTCAGCCTTATCCACATCCTACACCAGAAGCATTGGATATTCTTATTCCAAAACTAAAAAAACAGGGTTACGAATTTGTAACTGTAGGTGAACTCTTTAAGAGAAAAGGTGTTACACCAGTTCTTCATGAAGAGATGATGTGGACTTATGTTCAGTAAAAATGGAATTTATAAAATTCCACTTATTATAAAAAGAATATGATTTTCAGGAGGAAAAAATGAAAAAAATTCTTTTATCTTTATCTATGTTGATGGCTTTGGCATTTGCTTTCTTTGCAGCAGAACCTGCTGGAGAATTGCCTTTGATGGTTCAGGTTGGTTTTTATACTTCTAATTATCAGTGCTTTTATTGCAAAGGTTCAGATGAATTAGGTCTTAAATTTACTCCAAATGAATGGAATAACTATTCAGTTACAATTAATAAAGACGGAATTACTTATGACGGTATGGGTGGAAAACATAAGAATATGTCTTTGTTCCGCATTAAGTCAAACACAAAAAAATCAAGCACACCATTGGTAATTTACATTGACAATGTTGTAGTAAAAGATGCAAAAGGAAACGAAATTCTTAAGCTTGACTTTGAAGATGGAAAAGACGGCGGATGCTACTTCTCTCAGGGAAAACCAAATGCAAACAACGGAAAAGTTGTTGATAAAGACGGTTCAAAGAGATTTATGATTGATATGAAATCTCAGAACCTTTATGGATACAATGGCGTTGAAGTTCAGTGGAACCTTCCTCCAGCAAGTAAAAAAGAACCGGGATGGGATATGACTTCCGGAAAATTTACTGCTAGCTACGATTACTTTATCGCTGTTGCTGAATAATATTTAATAATAGATTTTTACAAAACGAGCCTGTCTGGGAAAGTGAGCTTTAAAGCAAACTCTGTTTTCAGACAGGCTTTTTTATATTTTTTATCCAATTGTGGTGTCTGGACAAAACCTTCCCTTTTTCCCAAATGACACCCATTCTAACTGAATTCAACTTGCCTAAAGAGTATATTTCTGTTAATATTATGTTGACAAATTTATAAAATATGTCATTTTGAAAGAAATAGAAAACGGGCGTTGATTTATTCAGCCTGTAAAAAAGAGGTAATTATATGGCAAAATATGCTTTTTTGTTTCCTGGACAGGGTGCTCAGGTTCCCGGAATGATGAAAGATGTTTGTGACGCTTTTCCTGAGAGCGCAAAGGTTCTTGATGAAGTTTCTGCAATCTGGGGAAAGGATGTTAAAAAACTTATGTGGGAAGCTGATGCTGCTGAATTGAGCCGCAGTGACAACAGTCAGATGGCAATTACAGCTTCAAGTATTGCTGTAATGAGAGCCCTTGAGTCAAAGGGAATAAAAGCAGATGCCGCTATGGGATTTTCTCTCGGAGAATTTCCTGCTTTATATGCAGCCGGCGTTTTGAGCTTTGAAGATGTAATTAAAGTTGTTGCAAAACGCGGTTCAATCATGCAGGCTGTATGTGAACAGATTGCAAAGGAAAACGAAGGCCATGCACCTGGTATGTCTGCTGTAATCGGACTTACACAGGATCAGGTAAAGGAAATTGCTTCTAAGTGTGAAAATGTTTATGCTGCAAACATGAACAGCCCGAAACAGACTGTTATGAGCGGAACTTTTGACGGACTTACTCAGGCAGAAAATCTCTGCAAGGAAGCAGGTGCTCGCCGTGCACTTCGTCTTGCTGTTGCAGGACCTTTCCACTGTCCTTTAATGCAGAGGGCAGCAGATGAATTTGAAAAAGCAATTGCAGATGTTACATTTAACGACCCGGTAATTCCTCTGTTCAGCAATGTTACAGGAAAGCAGGCAACAAGCGGAACAGAAATTAAAAAGAACGCTGTATTGCATCTTACAAATCCTGTATTATGGACTAGTGAAGAAAAAGTTTTATATGATATGATGAAAGCAAGCGGTGAAGAATGGAAAGTTCTTGAAACCGGTGTAGGAAAAGTTTTAAACGGTCTCTGGATTAAATCAGAAATTGCAGAAGGACTTGAATGCACAAGCGTTAACACTGCAGAAACAATTAACGAACTTTAACATTGGAGGAATAAAATGAAATTATTGGAAAATAAAAAGGCACTTGTAACAGGTTCAAGCCGTGGAATCGGACGCAAGATTGCAGAAGTATTTATGGCAAACGGTGCAGAAGTTTGGGGACTCTGTACAAAACCTTCTGCAGCAAAAGCAGATTTGGAAAAAGTTGCAGCTGACAACGGAGTTAAGTTTCATGAAATCTGCTGTAACTGTGGCGATGCTGCTGCATTAAAAGAATGCATCAAGGCAGTTCTTGAAGAATCAGGCGGATTTGATGTTCTTGTCAACAACGCCGGTATTACACGCGACGGTCTTTCTTTTGCAATGTCAATGGAAAACTGGCAGGATGTAATTAATGTAAACCTTACAGCTCCTTTTGTAATCAATCAGATTATTTCTTACGACATGATTCACAAGAAAAAGGGTTCAATCATAAACATGGCTTCTATTTCCGGAGTTCATGGAGAAGCAGGTCAGGTAAATTATTCTGCATCTAAAGCAGGTCTTATCGGTATGACAAAAGCTCTTGCAAAAGAAATCGGTAAGAGAAAAGTTCGCGTAAATGCAGTTGCTCCTGGATTTATCGAAACAGAAATGACAGAAGCTGTTCCAGAAGAACTTAGAAAAGAATGGCTCAAGATTATTCCTATGAACAGAGCCGGAACAGTTGAAGAAGTTGCAAATGTATGTCTCTTCCTTGCAAGTGATCTTTCTACTTACGTAACAGGTCAGGTTATCGGTATTGACGGCGGAATGGGTGCATAATAAGGCGGTTGAATAATATGGCAGTAACTAATGATATTAAAAGCCTTCTTCCACATCGTGAACCGTTTTTATTTGTAGATGAAATTGTTTCATGCGACGAAAACGGAAGTGTAAGCACAAGAAAATTTACAGAAAATGATTTTTTCTTTAAGGGACACTTTCCTGAATATCCTGTAGTGCCTGGAGTTATTCTTGTAGAAACAATGGCTCAGGCAGGTGGAGCAGCACTTAGCTTTCAGAAAAAGTTTGACGACGGAAGTCTTTTCTTTCTCGGAACTGTAGATAAAGTTAAGTTTAAAAATCAGGTTCGTCCGGGCGACACAGTACGCATGGAAATTACAAACCTCCGCGTTTCGAAGAGGATGATTAAACAGGCCGGCAAAGCATATGTCGGCGACACCCTCTGCGCCGAAGCCGAGTGGATGTGTTTGGTAGGTTCTGCGAATTAATTCGCAGAACCTGCAAGTTAATAATTTCCTTGCAACACACGAAGCGCAGCGACGGATGTGTCTAGTCGGCTCCGCAAATTAATTTGCGGTCCGGCACGTATAATCTTCCTTGCACTGCAGCGCGAATGCGCCTTGTCGGTGCAGCCAGATAAAAAAAGGAGAGCATATGCTCTCCTTTTTTTATTTCGAAGTCATTGTATAAACGCCATCCCAGATTTCTGGAACGCCATTTTTTATAAAATCAGAACAGCGTTTCATGAATACTTTCGAAGAAATATCCTGCGGGTAAATCTCTGCGGCTTTTTTAAACAGCTCATAAGCTTTTTTAAGTTCAGTTTTTTTCTTAGGGATTTCCGGAGTGTCGCTTCCCTTAAGATAGATTTCGATTCCCTCGTTAAATACTTCTGCTGCCTTAATCTGGTCCTGACTCATTTCTTCTCTAAGTCCAAGAATGTTGTAAATGCCTACTGGTTTTTTAACGTTTATTACACGTACGTTGTCAAATTTCCTTGCAACAAGTTTTCCTTCGTTAGATCCACTGTTTGCCATTTCCCATGTGCTTTCTGAACACATAATCCATGAGCCGTAAACTTTGTTAGTTCCTTCGAGGCGGCTTGCAAGGTTTACGTTGTTTCCCATAATCGTGTAATTAAGTTTTTTCTGTGTTCCCATGTTTCCTACAACCATGTTTCCCGTGTTTAAACCGACACGGCTGTGAAGATAGAACGGTTCACCGGTTTTAGGATTGATTGGAAGTCTGTCTTTATTTTCCCTGTTGAATTTTTCTTCTGCCTGAAGCATTCGTATTGCTGCAACACATGCGCTGAATGCATTATTTTCTATCGGAATAGGCGCGCCGAAGAAAGAAACGATTTCATCGCCAACATATTTATCGATTGTTCCGTTGTTATCCATGATTGCGTCACTTAAAACGCCAAGATATTCATTAAGGATTTCTACAAGGCGTTCTGCACCTTTATCTTCTCCCGCTTCATTATTGATTACTTCTGTAAAACCCGAGAAGGTTTTTACATCAGAGAAGAGGGCTGTAAGATATTCACTTTTACCGCCTAAGTTTGCAAGTTCAGGATGCTTTACGATTTCTGCAACGACTGCAGGTGCAACGTATGCTCCAAAGGTTGTCTGTAAGAATTTTTTATCTTTTTCTGCTAATGCAAAGCGGAATATTGTAAGTGCAAGGAACGAGGTTACAGTAATTAAAATTGCCGTAAGACCTGGAATATAGATTCCAAAAAAATGAATTGCTATGAATGGAACTAAAACAGCAAAAGCAATTATTGCTCCACCAGAAATATTCTGAATGAGAGGCTTGTGTTTTTTTGTAATGAATGCCTGAAGTAAAAGAAGAACAGAAATGATTACAAGCCATAATGTTGCAGAAGCCTGTCGTATAAAATCTTGATTTAAGATTGTGTTGTAAACATTTGCATGTGTTCCGACATTTGGATAGGCTCTTTCGAAAGGTATTGTTCCAAGGTCTGTAGATGAACTTGCAGTTGCTCCGATTATACAGAGTGCTCCGTTATATATTTTTGATTTTTCGTCAAACATGTCCAGGTAAAGATTTATTTCATCAGCAAGAACTGTAAAAAGCTGATCGAAAGTCTGTGCAAAATGTGAATAATTGTCTTCTCCCAGAGAATCGCGGTAATTAAAAAGTTTTCCCTGAATTGAATCACTGTCATAAGAATCTGAAAATGATTTGACATCTTTGAAAAAGTTTCTTCTCAAATCAAAAAACTGGTCATAATATTCTTCTGGAATTCCATCGTTAATTGGATTTGATTCGTTGTCATAACCTTCGCATATACTCAAAAGAAATTCTTTAAAATCTTTTATATCGCCGTAATTCAACTGAAGGTCTTTTGCAGCTTTAGACAGAGAAGAAAATTCATCATCGTTAATAAGATTGGAAATATCAGAAAGCACTGTTACCTGGTTTTCGATGATTTTATCGATGTTTTTTTCTACTTTGTTGAACTGGTCTAAAATCGAAATTGATTCCTGTCTGAACGCATCCTTAAATTCTTTGTGAGTCCAGTTTACGATTAATCTTCCTGAGCCATCAAGAGGGATTTTTATATCCGTGTTTTTCCCTCCGGTAGATGCATTTTTAAGAATAATTTTATTTTTTTTCAGGATTACTTTTTCAGGCCCAGTCTGTTCAATTATAGGACCAAGCATGATTTGCGGAAGACATTTCTGAAAGTCTTTGTTGTATTCAAGAAGGATTACTCTCCTTCGTACACCGTCGCGGTCAAGAATTACGTTTGCAAAACCGGAACCCCTTGCATGTGTGATGAACATCTTCATTGCGGGAGAAAGACCGATTCCAAAATCATGAATAACCTTTGGATCAGACCAGTCAATTTTGTTAAAACCGAAAAGTGTGTTTTTTTGAGATTCATAGATAGTCCTGTGGTTTCCGTCTATGATATCCTTTACACTTCCTTCCGGGGTAATCATAAATCTGTCCGAAATGTATTCAAGTTCCTCTTGTGGATAGGTAATATCAAGGTCGCTTGAATTTGTAATGAGGTAGGTATTCCCAAAAAATTGAATTGCATGTGCAAATTCTTCATCGCATTCAGGGAAATTTGAAGGAGATAGAAATTCAATATCGAAAACAGCTGTTTTAGCCCCCAGTTCCTTCATTCTGAAAAGCATGTCTGCATAAACATCACGTTTCCATGGCCATGGCCCTACTGACTCCAGGGCGAGGTTATCAGCGGCTACAATAAGGATTTCAGGAGCTTCTGCCGGTGCTCTTTTAGCATAAAGGAGAAGATCCGAGAATTTAAGCTCAAATTTCTGGATTGCTCCCAGAGCCAGAAGAACGGTCCAGAAAAGGATGGAGATGCACACGAAAAACAGTTCACGAAGTTTTTTCAATTTTTTACCCCTTGAAATTGTGTAATGATATATTATAACATTGGGTTAGTATTTTGAATACAATTAAAAATACAAATTAAGGCGGAGAATGTATGAAAAAAAGATTGTTTTTAGCAGTTTTGACTTTTTGTATAGTTCAGTTTATGACTTCTGCTCAAAGTTTTGACAGAATTTCTCAGATTCTGGATTCTGAAGCGATAACTATGGGCCAGGCTGCATATCTTGCAGGAACCTATGCTAAACTTGTTGATGAACGGGCTGATGAAAAAGCAGCTTTTGAAACTCTCAAGGGGAAAGGCTGCTTTTCGGACACAGACAGCTTTGATACGGTAATAACATTAAAAAAACTTTGTTCAGTTTTTGCTGTTATAGTAGATTTTAAGGGTGGGTTTATGTATACGGTTACAAAAAAGTCACCACGATATTCATATAAAGAATTTCAGGCCAGAGGATTTATTCCCGGTAGTGCAGATCCTGGTATGAAGGTAAGCGGAATTAATGCAGTTGCGCTTTTTAATAAAATTACAGGAAGTGCAAAATGAAAAATACAAAAGTAAAAATTCTTTTAATAAGTTCAATTTTAGCTGCAGTCAGTTCAATTTCTTTTGCGTTGGATACAGGTTTCCTTCTTGCAGATAATTCAGAATTTAAAACTGATGATAATGGAAGTATGTATCTTGATCAGAAGAATAATGTTTATGCATGGATGAAAATTCCGCTTGAAAAGAACTGCATCAACTATTTTATAGCAGAAGGTTTTTATCAGTTTGAATATTTAAGTAAAACAAAAACAGATTTACATTATCTTGATATTGATCTTTTTAAGTTTTCTTTCCTTTATAATCTTGATAACGGATATTTGAAACTTAATGCCGGAAGATATTATTCAATCGATTTAACATCAATTATTTATGCCCAGCCTGCAGATGGTTTTACTTTAACTTATAGAAATAACAATATGTCGGTTTCTGCCTTCGCTGCTTATACAGGTCTTCTTAATGGAAACATTGTTAAGATGAATAATGCTCCTGATTTTAAGGGATGTGATTCTAATCTTGTATATGATTTGCAGGACAGATATTTAAATGCTGCACTTTCTGCTGCGTTCTATAATATTATTGACAGGCAGACACTTTCTGTGCAGGCTTTCGGATCAATAAGATTCGATTCAGTTTCTTACAACAGGTTTTATACAACTCTTTCTCTTAGCGGCTCTCTCAGTAAATCTGTTTTTTATGATGCAAGTACCACGATCGGATTTACTTCTTATGACGGAGCTGATATGGAGGTTTCTCCTTTGGTAAAGGCAAAAATTGCTTATTACTTTCCGCAGTCTTCAATTGGAGCAGATTTTGTTTTTGCAGGTAAAAACTTTTGTGGAATTACTTCCATTGTTGCTTTAAACTCTGTAAATGAACCGGGTTATTCTAATTTGATGAAGCTTGGAATGTTTGCTACGTATAAACCTGTTTCTAATTTGGTAGTTAAAGGACAGCTTGGTTTTGCATTTGATGTTTTGCATGATTGTGAGATTAAAGGAATTGAATCTTCGATGAGTACTGAATATCAGGTTGCAAGTGATGTTTTCTGTGGTTTAGAAATATCTAACTATGTTGATTCAAATAATACGGAATTTGATTGTTCTAAGATATCATTAAAATGCAGGATTGCATTATAATTAGCAGGAGGGTTTTATGAAAAAATTATTTTTGAGTACTGTAATTTCTTTTTTATGCTTTGGGCTTTTCGCTATTGAAGCAAAAGTTGTTTCTGTTACTGGAAAAGTTCAGAAACAGAGAGGTTCAGCATGGGTTGATTTAAAACCAGGTGATGTAGTTAATAAAGGGGAAATGATTCAGACAGGTTTTAAATCAGAAGCAGTTCTTTCGCTAACAAGTGCAAGCCAGAATTCTAAAATTACTGTTACACAGCTTTCAAGAATTACTATTGAACAGCTTGCAGAAGGAACAAACGGGGATACAGCATCGGTTGCAATTTCTTCTGGAAGTGTAAAGTCTGATATTCAGAAAACAAAAGATAATCGTGTTAATTATTCTGTAAGAAGTCCGGTAGCTACTGCGTCTGTACGTGGAACTGTGTTAGGTGTTACTGTAAATTTTAATGGAACAAGTATTGATGCAGAACGTGGTGAGGTTTCTGCATGGTTAAATGGTTCTAATGCAGGTTCATCTGCAGAAGTTTCTGTACCAAAGGGTTCACAGAGCGTAAGAGAAGGCCAGAGTGCTGATTTTACTAATGATGGTAAGATTTCCTCTCCTTCAAAAAACTCTTACATAAATGCAAATGTTTTAGGCGGTGGAACAGATCCTCTGTATAAAAACGAAATTGATGGAAATATTAAATATACAGAAATTGAATTATATGATTCAGAATATACTGAGGTTGGATCAGCAGATTTTACTGGTGGTGTAGAGTATCATCATCCATAAGTTTTTGATAAAGCTGATTAAAATAACCGTGATTTTATTCACGGTTATTTTTTTTGACATGAGCAGAATTTGGTATTATAGTTATAGACAGGATGTTATGTATTTTAACTGTCTGTTGCTGTTATCATACACAATATCAAAAAAAACTGGACTTTAAAGTCCAAAAATTGTAGGAGGCCGTTTATTATGGCAGGAAAAACTTATTCTTTTGGAAGATTGCTTCTGCAGATCGCTTTGGGAGCTATGCTCGTTGTTGGTGGAGTATGGGCTTTAACTGGAGGCGGTGACTTTGGTTGCGAGGCTTTAGGAGCTCTTTTTAGTGGTGAATTGTACAAAGTTTTAAAGATTGTATTTGGTATTATTGAACTTCTTGCCGGCGCATTCCTTATCATTGAATTATTTGCAGGCGATATTTTTGGAAAGATTGATAATGTTCTTATGATCATCATTTGGATTGTATGGATTGTTGCAATTGTTCTTAGTGATTTCCTTTATAAAGGCGGTTTATTTAAATCAGGATTTTCATGGAAGTGGCTTTACGAATTTGCAACACATCTTATCGTTCTCGGAGCTATGCTGAATTTGAATGACTGATTTTTGTTCTGACAAAGGATGAAAAATATAAACAGCTTCCTTGACACAAGGAGGCTGTTTTTTTAATACTATAGCTAGTTTATATCAGGCTGGGATAAATGACAAAAGACGATTTATTTTTTTATACTGAATCAAAAAAAGAACTCGAATTTCTTTACAAAGAAAAAACTTATACGATAACCTATGGAATCGACGCAGACGGAAACGAGTACATTGCATTTGGCCGCCTTTATGAACCTGAGCGCTTTACTTCCTTTAAAGATTTATATGCGCGTGCTAAAATAGGCAATTCATATTTCCGCGAAATGCTTGATGTAATAGAAATTAAAAAATAATCACTACGGTAGCAGAATGACAAACTTAGAAAAGTATTACAATAAATTCAACGAAGATCACCGTCTTACAACCCGCCATGGAACTGTCGAGTTTACAACCTCGATAAAATATATTCACGAATCAATAGAAGAAATTAAAAAAATGCGGAGTGCTTCGAAGGATGAGGCAAGCTCTGATAAAATAAAAATCCTTGACGTGGGAGCTGGCACCGGGCGATATTCTATAGCCCTCAGTAAAGAAGGTTATGATGTTACAGCCGTTGAGCTTGTTGAACGCAATTTAAAGGTTCTTGAGTCAAAGCATGAAAAAGTTAAATGCTGGCCCGGAAATGCGATGGACCTTTCGTTTCTAGATGATGATGTTTTTGACATTACGCTTCTTTTTGGTCCGATTTATCATCTTATGACAGAAGAAGAAAAACTTAAGGCGTTCAGCGAAGCAAAGCGCGTTACAAAATCCGGCGGCCGCATTCTTGTTTCTTATGTCATGAACGATTACAGCGTTCTGACTTACTGTTTTAAGCAGAATAAAATTAAAGAGTGCATCGAAAGGGAAAGCCTTACCGATGATTTTCATCAGATTGTAACGCCTGATGATTTATACAGCTACCTTCGTCTTGAAGACATAGACCGCCTTAATGAAATTACAGGCCTTAAGCGCATTAAAATCATAGCTGCAGACGGCGCGGCAGACTACATGCGCCGCGAGCTTAACGCCCTGGACGAAGAAAGCTTTAACTGGTTTATACGCTATCATCTTGCAAACTGCGAGCGTCCTGAGCTTTTGGGAGCCAGTTCACACGTTGTAGACGTACTTTTAAACGAAAAGTAATCATTTTTAAGAGAATTCTTATAAGAAAAACTGTGACATTTGGGCTTTTTCGTGGTATTTTTTAATATGAACGGAAAAACGATGAAACATGTCCAAAAAATACTTGCCTCTATTTTTGCTTTCTTTATGCTGAACAGTGCAAACGCCCAGGAAGTTTTGCAGGAAAGCATGAAATACGGTTTTAACGAATTATTGTGCGGTTATCTGGAACACGATTTTGAACTCCAGAAGCTTACGATAGAAGCACAGAAATCTAAACTTGCTCTCGAAAATACAAAAATAAATGAAGGCTTTGATATAACTCTTTCAACCGGAACAATGACTTTTTATACAGGTTCAGGCTCGGGAGATTTTTCTGTAAAGCCTTCTGCAAAGGTTTCTGTTCCTTCTGCAAAAAACTTAAGCGTAAATGCTTCTGCAGATTATAAATATGACGGCTCAAGCGAAACAAGTGATTTAAAGGATGGAAAAATCGGAGTTTCATTTGACATCATTTCTCCTGCTGCAGAGCAGTCAAGAATTGAAATACTAAAAAAAGAAAGGGAAGTACTTGAAGCAAAAAGAAGGATTTATAATTCTGCTTTAAGTGCAGAAAAGAATTTCTATCAGGAAATGAAAAGTCTTTTAAGCTCGATTAATTCGGTTTATACAAACCTTCAGGATGTTTATACAGACACTTTGAGCTTTGAAAAAATAAAGGCGCAGGGGTATACTTCTTCTTCATCAACTTACAGACTTGCAGAAATGAAAGTTTTATCTGGTCGTCATACAATAGAAACTGCGGTTCATAAAATAAGACACGATTTTGTTGTGTTCTATAAAAAATGCGGAATTGACATTTCGATGGAAAATGAAAGGGATTTTTTAAAATTCATTCCGGATGACATTCCGCAGCTTGAAGGTTTAAAATTTACTTCTTTTGATAAAGAAAAATATAAAGAAATAGAAAGCGCAAAATGGAATCATGATTATAATGCACGCGTAAGAAAAGCAGATAAAAACTTTTCGCTTGGATTAAACGCAGGCTATACTTTTGAAAACTCTGCGACAAAATCGGATACAGTTGATGCAGGAATTTCTACAACCTGGAACGGTCTTGGAGTTAACTGTGGAATAAGCTTTCCTACCGGTACAGAACAGTTTGCTCCGGCGTTTACACTTGGAGCAACAGTAAATTTAAATTCATTCAGGACGCGTGCGATTAAAGAAGAAACTTACAGTCTTACCGATAAGCAGGAGCTTATTGATATAGATACAGCAAATGAAAATTACGAAACTTCGATAATCGATTTTGACCAGCAGCTTGATAACATTCTCTGGGAAAAAGATACTGTCGGAGAAAACTTTTTACTTTATAAAAAGAACGAAGAAGATCTTGAAAAATATTACAACATGGGAATCGTAACTCAGAGTGAATATCTTTCTGCAAAAAACAACAGACTTCTTTATCAGGTAAAGATTATCATCAATACAATTGATATGATTTTATATAATAACAGCGTTCAGAGTAATTTTGTCGACATTGACATTACATTGCCCGACACTAAAGCTGTTCAGCTTAATCAGGAGAAATAGAATGACTAAAAAAATAAAACTGATTCTTATTTCTGCAGGTGCTCTTGCCGGAGTTGTGCTTCTGCTTTTTATTACACGTGCAATCATAACAAAGGTAAATACAAAGCCTGTTTTTTATACAGTAAGAAAAGAAAGCTATGAAAACGTCATTGAAATATCTGGAACTGTAGAAGCAGCCCAGGAACAGACACTCCAGGCATTAAGCGATGGAACTGTTCTTGGAGTTTATGTTAAAGAAGGTGACAGAGTTAAAAAGGGCGATGTTATAATTCAGCTTGATGACACAACACAGGTTTACAATCTTGAAAAGCATGACTACAACATGGCGGCCACAAGAATTACAGGAAGTGCAAGGGAAATAAAACTCATGCAGACAGAGCGCCTTTCTCTTTTACAGAAGGTTTCTGACAGAAAGGTTTCTGCAACCTTTGACGGAGTAATCGCGGCCTTAGATGTTGCTGTCGGCGATTCGCTTGAAGCAAAGGATGCAGTCGGAACTTTAGTAAACGTTGACTATCTTCTTGCACAGGTAGAAGTTGCAGAAACAGATGTAAGTCAGTTAAAGGTAGGGCAGCAGGTAGAATTTTCATTCAGCGCATATAAAGATAAGGCAGTTTATGGAACTGTAATCGGCTGGCCTGCAATCGGTGAAATTACAAGCCGTGGTGCGACAGTAGTAAAGGTTAAAATCAAAATAGAAGATTTTCCGCCGGAGATTCTTCCTAATTATTCGTTCACCGGAAAAATCAAGGTTGCAGAACCGGAAGATTATCTTCTTGTTGAACGCTATGCAATCGGCTACGAAAATAAAAAGCCTTATGTCGTGACAAATAAATCCGGCAAAAAGATTGATGTTAAAGTCGTTCCTTATGGAAACTCGATGGTAAAAATTGTAGAAGGCGATGTAAAGGAAGGTGATGTTCTTTTACAGCAGTCAAAGCCAAAGCTTTCGGGTTCTTCAAAAAATAGGGGCGGTATGATGGCTCCTCCAGGCGGAATGGGCGCAAGACCTCCAAGAATGTAAATATGAGAAAAGCTAAGAGTGATGCAGCTTCTACGCCTTCTCAGACAGTCGTAGAGCTTACAGATGTAAAAAAGATTTACTCAATGGGCGACGCAGAAGTTCAGGCGTTAAGAGGCGTAAGCTTTAAAGTATGCCAGGGCGAGTTTATATCGATAATGGGTCCGTCAGGTTCCGGTAAATCAACCTGCATGAACATGATAGGATGCCTTGACCGGCCTACAAGCGGAGTTGTAAAGATTGACGGCCGCGAAACTCATCTTATGAACGAAACTGAGCTTGCAGTTTTAAGAAATAAAACAATCGGCTTTGTTTTTCAGCAGTATCATCTTATTCCTTCGATGACTGTAATCGAAAACGTAATGCTTCCTTTAAAATACAAAAGAATACCACGCGAAGACCGTTATGAGCTTGCGCGCGCTGCTTTAAAAAAAGTGGGACTTGAAAACCGCGAAACACACAGACCTTCTGAACTTTCTGGAGGACAGAAGCAGAGAGTTGCAATCGCGCGCGCAATCATCGCAGAACCAAAAATAATTCTTGCTGATGAACCGACCGGTGCTCTTGATACAAAAACAGGAATTCAGGTTATGGATTTGTTCCGTGAGATAAATAAAACGGGAACAACAATCATTATCGTTACGCACGATCCTGGAATCGGAAAGTCTACGGAACGCTGCATTAAAATTCTGGACGGGCTTTTATGTTAGAAGATTTTATCAATGCACTTCAAAATTTCAGAAGAAATAAAACGCGTACCTTTCTTTCACTGCTGGGTGTAATAATCGGTGTTGCAGCTGTAATCATAATTACAAGCATGGGTAACAGTTCAACTAAGCAGGTGCAGGATACTTTTGGAACAAGCGGTCTTGATATCGTAAGTGTTTCAAGCGGTTATATGAGAAGAAGGCGTGACTCTGTAAAAATTATTTTTGACGAATCGTTCAGACAGAATCTTTTTGATAATGTTCGCGACATAAAAAAAATCTGGTATAAAAATAATTTAAGTACAACGCTTACATACGGAACAGTTTCTGCAAGTACATCGTGTGCCGCAGTCGAATACGGTTATCTTGAAATGTATAATATGGAGCTTGAATCAGGTTCATATTTTTCTGTTACCGATGATGAACAGGGCATGCAGAAAATAATTTTAACACACGACCTTGCAGAAAATCTTTTTCCGGCAGGAGATGCAACAGGGCAGAAAATCATGCTTGTTGCAGATAAAGTAACCTTCGGGTTTAAAGTATGCGGAGTTCTTAAAGAACAGACTGTCGGAATGGAAACAAGCACTGCATTCATTCCACGCGGTTTTTATAAAAAGAAAATTAAACCAAATCCTGCGGCAGACGCTGTTTTAGTTCAGGCAGTATCTCCTGCAAAGTCTACAGAGCTTGTTACTACCGTTGCAGAATACTGTAAGCAGCTTACAGGAACAGAATCTGTAAACGTAAACTCAATGCAGACAATGCTTGAGCAGATGAGTTCGATTACAAACACGATGAGTGTTCTCCTTGCCGCTGTTGCTGCGATTTCTCTTTTAGTCGGAGGAATCGGAATCATGAACATCATGATTGTAACTGTAACAGAACGCCGTCAGGAAATAGGAATAAGAAAAGCGCTCGGTGCAAATCCACGTGATATATGCCAGCAGTTTTTAATTGAATCTGCAAGCATTACAATCATCGGTGGTCTTATCGGAGTTATTCTTGGAATAGGAATAAGTATTGCAGTCGAATATATCCGTGGAATGAGTTTTGTTATAAGTACAAACTCCTGCATCATTTCCTTTGCATTTTCCGTTTTTGTCGGAATCTTTTTCGGATTAAATCCTGCTTTACGTGCTTCAAAGCTGGATCCTGTGGATGCACTAAGCGCGTAAAGTTCCGTACAGTTCAGTTTAAAATAAAAAAAAGCCGCAGGGATATTGCGGCCTTTTTTATACGCAGTTACTTTTAAACGTTTGCGATAAAGTATTTTTTCTTTCCGCGACGGAAGATTATGATTTTTCCTTCGAGCGCCATGTCGCGTGTAATTACTTTTGTTTCGTCTGTTACAACTTCACCGTTAATCGAAACAGCGTTGCCTTTAATAAACTCGCGTGCTTCACGTTTAGAGCTTGCCATTCCGTTATTAACAAGAACGTCGATTAAAGGAAGCTCTTCCTTGTATTCAAAGTTTGGAACTCCTTTAAGGCCTGTGATGATGTCGTTTACAGAAAGACCTTTAAAGTCACCTTTAAAAAGCTTTTCAGAAACCATGACTGCATTGTCTGCTTCTTCCTTTCCGTGAATGTCTTTAACAACTTCCCATGCAAGAGTTTTCTGTGCAATTCGTGTTTCAGGAGCTGCCTGCTGCTGGGCATAAATGTTTTCAATTTCTTCTTTAGAAAGGAATGTAAATACTTTAAGGTATTCAAGAACTTTAGAGTCATCAGAGTTGATCAGGTACTGGTAAACTGCATAAGGAGAAGTAAGTGTTTTATCAAGCCAGAGGGCATTTCCTTCTGATTTACCGAATTTCTTTCCTGTCGGGTCAAGAATGAGAGGCATTGTAAATGCGTAAGCTGTCTTATCAAGAACCTTTCTTATCAAATCTACACCAGTTGTAATGTTTCCCCACTGGTCGCTTCCTGCTACCTGCATGAGGCAGTTTTTTTCCTGATAGAGGTGAAGAAAGTCATAACCCTGTAAAAGCATGTAAGAAAATTCTGCAAATGTAATGCCTGTTTCAAGACGGCGGCGGATGATGTCTTTGTCGAGCATGTAATTAACATTGATGTACTTACCGATGTCGCGAAGGAAGTTTAAGAAAGTGTAATCTTTCATCCAGTCATAGTTGTCTACAAGCTCTGCTGTCGGAACAAGACGTTCAATCTGTTTTCTGATTCCGTTGATGTTGTTGTTTACTTTTTCTTCACTGATTATTTCGCGTTCTGCTGTCGGGCGTGGATCGCCGATTCTTCCTGTTGCACCGCCGCACAGAAGAATCGGATGGTGGCCTGCATTAGCAAGGCGTTTTGCCATACACAAAGAAGAGTAGTGTCCAAGGTGAAGAGAATTAGCTGTCGGGTCTGTTCCCCAGTAAAAGGCAAAAGGTTTTCCGTCAAGTACTTTCTGCAGGTCACTTTCTTCGCCGGCAATATCTTTAATAAGTCCGCGCCATTTTAAATCTTCAAATAAATTCATAATTCTATTCCTTTTTAGTATTTTTATTTTTCATATAACAGAAAATCATAAGTCCGATTCCGAATGCAATCATAAGGAAACACAAAATCTGTCCGGTAGAAATATTTAAAAGTGAAACATCTCTATCCAGTGGAGCTCCACTTGTATTTCCCAATTTAAATCCCATGTCTTCATCAGGCATTCTGAAGTATTCAATTATAAAACGGACAAGTCCATAACCGATACTGTAGAGTCCGCTGATAAATCCATCGAACGGTTTCTTTTTTCTCAAGAGGAATAATATTACAAAAAGAAATATTCCTTCGAAGAAAGCTTCATACAACTGGCTTGGATGCCGTGGAAGATTTACAAGCCCGCTTGCTGGAATTTGCATTCCGATTGATGCTGCAAAATCCTGTACCCATGGAATTGAAGCACTGTACATTTTTGCATCCGGGAAAATCATTCCCCATGGCATTGTAGTAAGTCTTCCATATAGTTCGCCGTTTAAAAAGTTTCCAAGTCGTCCAAATGTATATCCGCATGGAATTGCAGCAACCATTACATCCATCCACTTGTAAAGCGGCTTTTTATTTTTTTTGCACCAGAAAATCATTCCAAGAAGACCGCCGACAAATCCGCCGTGATAAGACATTCCGGCAAATCCTGTAAAGTTCATCTGGTCATCAAACGGCCAGAAAATAAGCCACGGTGCTCTCCAGTATTTCCCGCTTGGTGTATAAATCAGACATGCAAAAATTCTTGCACCTATTATCAAAAAGAGAAAACCTGTTGAGATAAAACTTAAAACCTCGTCTTCAGAAACTTTTTTTCCGTTTACATCAAGCAAACCTTCTTTACGCTGAAGGTTTAAAATCATGTATGCAAATGCAAAAGCAAATACATACATAAGTCCGTACCATCGTAAAAAATGAAGGGCTGGAACTGCCGGAATGATTTCCGGTTTAATCCATGAAGGGTAATTAATGTATAAAAAATTCATATTTTAAATCCCTGGCTTGCAGCTTTAACAAGTTTTGATTTTAAAAGAGTATTTTCTTTTCTTACCTGGTTAAGTTCATACTGCATAGTCTTAACTGTTTCGATTAATTCGCCTGTAGTAAGTGCTCCACTTCCGAGTAAGTCCTGAAGGCCTGCCATTTTAAGTTCAAAATCTTCTTCTGCTTCTTCATTTGCCTGCTCAAATGAATATGAACTCGTATCGAGTGTCGGTGTAAAATCGTCACCAAAGTTCAAAGTTTCTGATGCAAGAATTTTCTCTGCTATTCTGTAGATTGCTTGAGAAAGAATGCAGTTAGGTTTATAAACTACAATTGGAAGACGGCTTGCAAGAGCTTTATCTTCGAGAGAATCTCTGTACATTATTCCCAGATGTTCAATGTTAAGTCCAAGATACTGGTTACACGAAGTCCTTATTCTCTGTGCGCGTTCTGCATCTTTCGGATCTTCAATCATATTCATGATAAGACGCGGAGTAAAAATTTTAAGATGTCTTTCGAATTTATCTGCGCTTTCAGGGTCTGCCATTCTGATTGTATCAACTAGACGGGGAATATAAAGTCTCTGTAATGCAGTCGGATCCTGTCTGAGTTTTGTAAGCATCTTTGCAGCTGGACTCGATGATTTAAATGATGAATGCATTAATCTGAATACCGAGTTTTTCAAAAAAAGATAACCGTTTAATGTTGCGGTTACTGTAGGAGCTGTAACGACGATTCCCTGTGGTGAAAGGAGGAAAAGATCAAGAATAATCTGATGAGTTCCAGCTCCAAGGTCAATGATAAGGTAATCTGCATCAATATTTTTAAAAGCTTTTATAAGTTTATTTTTCTGAGGTGCTTTGAGGGTTGAAAGGCCCGGTATTTCTGAATCGCCTGCGATAAAGTATACGTTTTCATAATCAGACTTGATTATGATGTCGTTAAATTCTCCGTGACCTGTAAGCCACGTACCAAGGCCCTGTTTTGGAGCCTGCTGGCCAAGCACGAGATGAAGGTTTGAAGCTCCAAGGTCTAAGTCTGCTAATACTACTTTCTTGCCGCTCTGGCCGAGGGCGATTGCTAAATTTGCTGATAAAAGGCTTTTTCCTACGCCGCCTTTACCACTTGCCACCGGAATAATCTGCATTCTTCTATTATAACATAAATGAGGGGCGCACTCAATACGCATATAAATCTATTGAAAAAGCACTTGGAATGGAATAAAATATTTATCATGAATTTCAGCTATTTAAAGTCTATTAAAACACGTGTTTTTACTGTTTTAATTACATTTGGTTTATTTGTTTCTTCAGGATGTGCACAGTCTGATAAGTCAAGCAGGGATGCACTTTATTTAAAGAATTTCTACACGATTTATAACTATCTTCAGCAGTATTATGTTGATGAAGTAGATCCAAAAACACTGTATGAGGGTGCTTTAAAGGGAATGATGGAATCCCTTGGTGACCCGTATACTGTTTATCTTGATGTTCAGGATATGAGGGGACTTTCTGATACAACAAGCGGTAATTTTTATGGTGTAGGACTTTCCATTTCCAAGATGAATAAGTCAACTCCCGACAAGCCTGCATATGTTGACGTAGTTTCTCCAATAGAAAATACTCCTGGATATAAAGCAGGAATTCAGTCTGGAGATAAAATTATAGAAATTGACGGGGATCCGACACCGGAAATGAGTATGGAAGAAGTTCTTTCAAGGCTTCGTGGTGAAAAGGGAACTCCTGTTGAGGTTACCATTCTTCGCGGTAAAACAGCTACGTTTAAAAGAACTTTGATAAGAGATTTAATTCAGGTTCCTACTGTTGAATTTACAAAAATTGGTAACATCGGTTATGTTAAGCTAATTCAGTTTACACCGGAGACTGCGCCTGCAGTAGAAAAGGCAATTAAGAGCTTTGATTCTGAAGAAGGTTATAAAGGTCTTATCATCGACTTGAGAAACAATCCTGGTGGACTTTTAGACAGTGCAGTTAATGTTGCAGATAAATTTATTGACTCTGGAGTAATAGTTTCTACAAAGAGCCGAATTCAGAGTGAAAATAAATCTTTCTCTGCTTCTAAAAAAACTACGATTGTAAAAAAGGATGTACCGATTATTGTTCTTATTAACAGAGGTTCTGCAAGTGCTTCAGAAATTCTTGCAGGCGCTTTAAAAGATTATCACATAGGATATCTTGTTGGTGAAAGAACTTATGGAAAAGGATCTGTTCAGCAGGTATTACCTTTAAGAGAGATTGATGGAACTAATGACGGAGTTAAACTTACAGTTGCTAAATACTATTCACCAAGTGACTGCAATATCAATAAAATTGGAATTCCGCCAGATAGAGAAATAAAATTTACAGAATATACAGATGATCAGACTAAGTCATTCATTAAAATGACAGAGGATGAAGTTATTCCAAAATATGTAGAAGCTCATCCTGGAATGACAGAAAAAGAAATTGCAGAATATGCATCTGTGCTTCAGAAAGAATATAATCTTGATCTTCGTCTTTTGAGGAGGCTTATAAGAGTTGAGACAAACAGAACTAAAAAAGCTCCTCTGTATGATCTTGATTATGATGTTCAGTTGAATGAAGCAATCAGCATCATCAACAAAGAAAATTTTGCTTCGCTTGTAAGTTCGACAAAAACATTAAAGGAACTTCAGGAAGAAGCAGGTGCTGAAGAAGAGAAAAAAGAATCTTCTAAGACTGAATAAAAAAGGTTGAGAGATTGTTTTAATGCGCCAGTTTATTATAGATGTAAAACCAGATTCAAAAGGGCTTATAAATCTTTCGGGAAAAGATTACAGGTACATCCGTCAGGTTTTACGTCTTAATACTGGCGATATGATGAAAATTGTAATCGAAGGAAAAGCAGCTTATGCAACAATCTGTTCCATCGATGAAAGTAAAAAAAGTATTATACTTCAACTCTGTGACACGCAGAACGATTTAGAAAATGAAAGCAATCTTAAAACAGATTCAGCTGCAAAAATAAATCCTGACAGATGTGAGTTTTATCTTATTCAGTTTATAGCAAAGCCGCAAAAGATGGAGCTTATAATCCGACAGGCTGTTGAAGACGGTGTAAGTGCTGTAATTCCTGTTATCGGGGAATATACTCAAAAGGGATCTGAAAAAAGTCTTTTAGATAAAACATCTTCCGCTAAAGGCCGGCAGGACAGAATAGAAAGAATTATCCGTGAGGCAAGGCAGCAGTGCGGTTCACCTTTGGATATGAAGATTTATGAACCGGTTAATCTTGAAAAAGCTTTGGAAATAATTGAAGATAAATGCAGACAGGTTAAAAAGGAAAATAAATCTGTCGTAAAAATTTCTTTGTATGAAAAAAAAGAAGATTCTGTAACGATTCATCAGGTGTGTGCAGATGCATCTTCTGAAAATAAAATTGGATGTGCCTTCTGCGCAGTAGGTTGTGAAGGCGGCATAAGTCCTGATGAAATTCAGTTGCTAAAATCTTCAGGTTTTAGTACAGTACATTTAGATGTAAATATTTTAAGATGTGAAACTGCAAGTCTGTACGGTATGGCGGCTTTGCAGACAACAGTACTGGAGGGGAATGTATGGCATTTGAAAGAATAAATGTTCTTGGAGTTCCGGTTGATGTATGTGCTCCGGAAGATTTTGAAAATCAGATTCTTGAGCTGCTCGCACGTCCAGGTGCTAAACAGATTGTATTTTTAAATATCTGGGGACTTTTAAAAGCCAGAGGAAAGAATAATTTTGCTGAATGTGTTCACAGTGCTGATCTTATTCTTCCGATTTCAAAAAGCATTCTTAAAGGTGCTGCGTTCTTAAGAAAATCAGTTCCAACAAGATACAACCCATTTCCTGCTGTAATTAATCTTTTGACTATTCTCGATTCACATTATAAATCTCTTTATCTTCTCGGTGGGAGAAAAAGAATCCTTCAGAAGGCATCAGAAAACGTAAGAAAAACCTTTCCGAATCTTCATCTTGTAGGAAGATATTCCGGTCATTATCCGAGGGCAATGGAAGACAATATCATTCAGGCAATTTATAAAGCATCTCCTTCACTTGTAATCATGTCTGAGGGTGTTAAAGAAAGAGAGTGCTGGTCATATAACAGACGTAACAGATTTTCAAACAGCATTTTCCTTTATTACAGAGAGTGTTTAGGAATCTTTTCAGAGCATACAAAGAGAATTAAAGAATCAACCTTTGACAGGGGACATGAAATTTATCATGAAATTTTTAGAAATCCATTTAAAATTTTCTTGATTTTTCCATACATGTACTATAAAATTCTTCTTGTCTGGTATCGTCTGGCGGGTAAATAATTTTTCTGCCAGATAAAAAAAGTTGATTAATTTGGAAAAAGTTTTTTATTCACTCGGTCCGGAAAATCCGGAGTTAAGTACATTTTGCAGGTATGTCACCGGCGGAAAAGCAAAAGTTATTTTTATTGATTCAGAAACCAAACTTTCGGAATCTGAAAAACAGAAACTTATTAAAAAGTCACGGTTTATTGATTTTTCTCATTCTCTTTTCAGAGAAAAGAATTCAAAATGTTTTTACGGCGAAAATGAAATTCATTCAATAAGGATTGCTGACGAAATTATTGAACCGGAAAGCGATACTCATTTGCCCCGGAATGTTCAAAAGAAGGCAGAAAACAGCGATGAACGGCTTGATACTTTTATAAAAAATGATCCGTCGTTTTCGATAATGATTGGAAACTGTGAGTCGATTAAACAGGTAAAGAGGAAAATTTTCTCTGTTAAAGACAGGCGATGTAAGGTTTTATTTATCGGTGAGAGTGGAACCGGTAAAACGACTGCTGCAGAGGTCCTGCATAAAGCGGGCCCGGACAGAAATACGGATATGATTCATCTTAATGTAGGTTCTCTGCAAAAAGATCTTGTTGAATCAACTCTGTTTGGTTCTGTAAAAGGTGCTTTTACTGATGCAGTCGATAGAACTGGACTTATTCCGCTTGCGAAAAATGGAATGATTTTTCTTGATGAAATCGGAGAGATGCCGCTTGACTGTCAGGCAAAGCTTCTTCGTGTTCTTGATGAAGGAAAATTCCGCAGGGTTGGAAGTGACAGGGAAGAAAAGACTGATGCAAGATTTGTATTTGCTACGAACAAAGATTTAAAAGAACTTGTAAAGCACAAATTATTCCGTGAAGATTTATACTGGAGAATTGCAGAGTTTGTAATTGAGATTCCTCCTTTGAGAAAAAGGAAAGAAGATCTTATGATGTTTGCAGATTTTTTTCTTAAAGATATAAATCAGCGAGAAATGCTTAACAAGGTTTTATCAGAAAGTGCAAAAGAAAAAATTCTTGAATATGACTGGCCTGGAAATCTCAGAGAATTAAAAGCATGCTTAAAAATTGCAGCAATTTTATCTCCGGAGGATGTCATCAAACCGCAGGATATTGAATTTATCTGGAAGCAAGACCCTGAGCCTTAGAAAAAATTTTTTCAAGATATTTAACTTCACCTTCTGAAAGAGAAGCTCGGGACATTATGTCTTTCCAAAAACGTTCCTGATCTTCCCGTCCGTTAAGTTTAAAGAAACCAAGAGATTTAAAACTGTCGGTTATTGTTTTGACTGTTTTATCAAGACGCTCAAGACTGACTGGAGTAAATCCTGAACCGTTAAAACCTTTTTTAGTTTTTTCTGCCTGCCTGAAAAGATGATAGCATATTATCTGAACAGCGTGAGAAAGATTTAAAGAAGGGAATGTTTCTCCAGATGGAATCGTAACGGCTCCTGTACATTCATTCAACTCTTCGTCTGTAAGACCTGTTCTTTCGTTTCCAAATACTATTGCAGCTTTTGCATTTTTGTCTGTTATAAGTTCAAGTTTTTCTGAAGCTTCTTCTGGAAAATAATATTTATCCCTTCGTTTTTTTCCTTTTCTGCGTGTAGTTCCAAATGCGATTGAGCAGTCTGAAACTGCTTCTGTAATCGTGTCAAAAAATTCACATTTTTCCCAGATAAAGCCGGCATGGATTGCGAGAATTTTTACTCTTTCTTCATCAAAATCTTTTTTTTTGCCGATAATTCTCAAGTGAGTTATTTCATTATTTGCCATGGCTCTGCAGGCAGCCCCTATGTTTCGGCTTTCTTCGGGTCGGGCTAAAATAATGTAAATTCTGTCTAAATTCATGGGTAAAATATACTTTTTAAAAGGATTTTAGACAACTTGAAAATCTCCAAAATCTTTATCATTGTATTTGACAATTTAATGATATTAGACTATCATTTAATATATTTATAAAGTTTTGGCCTTACTAGAGGGAGATGTATGACTAACAATAATAATCTTGTACCGGGTTTTAATGACGAAAAAGATGACAGTCTTAAGATTACTCTTGATAAAATCGAGGATGTCCCAAACTGTATCAGTATCATATTGAACGGCTATGTAGATACATATAATTCAAGCTTTTTCCAGAAAAGAATTGCCAAAGTTGTAGAAGCTGGTTATGTAAATCTGGTATTCAACTGTGCTGCATTAAACTATGTATCATCTACGGGTATAGGTTCATTTACAGCATTCCTTAAGATGGTAAAGCCAAAGGGTGGAGATATCGTTCTTCTCGAAATCCAGCCAAAAGTATATGAAGTATTCCAATTGTTAGGTTTTTCCCAGTTCTTTAATATTAAGAATTCTACAGAGGAGGCTATTACTTACCTCAAGAGTTGGGCTCCAACAGTAAGCAGTGTATTCCCTAAAGTATTTGCCTGTCCGGTATGTTCAAAGAGGCTCAAGGCTTCGAGAGCAGGCCGTTTCCGTTGTTCAGAATGTAAGTCAATTCTGGCAATTGATGCACAGGGTCAGGTATTCTTAGGATAAAGACAGTATAGAACCTTAAATTACAGCTTTTTTAAGCTGATTGAAAATTCCTTTCCTGATTTGTGTACGCATAAAGTGAAAATCTCTGGTTTTCAGGCGTGAAAGACGGAAAGGTTTTTTATTTATATAGTTTTTTGACATTTTCAGCCTGTGGATAACTTGTTAAAAAAATGTTAAAAACTGTGGATAATTGGTGGAAAACCCTGAAAAACGGGTTTTTTAATGTACAATTTCTGCATAAAACTTTAATGGCATTAAAGAAATTGTCTTAATTCTTTATATTATAAGGAATTATAATCAGATTCAATTTGGAGCGCTAATTCATTATAAAACATAGAGATAAAATGTATAGTATAAATATTATGGCATTTTGTGTTGAAAACCTGTGGATAACTTTGTGGTAAACTTTATCTTCTTTAAATGGGGTTTTTCAGCTAAATTTGTTAGACTATGTTTTGATATCGTGGTATTCTATTAATAATTATGAAAACGTTTTTTTCGGTTTTGATTTCATATATTTTGCTGTGCGCAGTCGGAGTGACGCTTACTGCTTTGCTTATAATGATTTATATCGAATGCACTGATTTTGTTGTCGGGCATTCTTTAAATCTGTTTTCCTTTACAGCTTTTAAAGCAGGTGTTGGAATTTCCCTCCCTCTCGTCATGACCTTTATTCCCATGTTCCTTATTCTTTCCCTTGTACGGCATTCAAGAAAAAACAGGTTTATCGGAATTATTACAATTGCTGCTTTAACATGCGCTTCATGGGTTATCGGTTTAAGATTTGTACTTAACTATCAGATGTCTTTGGAAACAGAGACTGTTACACAGCCGAAAAGACTTTCAAAAGGATATTTCAGGCTTTCAGAAGATGTTCTGTATTATTTTTCTAATGTTGATGCTGAATCTAATACGGACGGAATTGCAATTGATTTAAAAAACACTACGACAGAAAAAGATTCATTTAAAATCATAGAAAATGAAAAATTGACTATTCCGGAAAGTGGAAATTTTTCTGATGTTCTGGTAAAACGTGTTATAGAAATTCCGCCTTTACTGAAAAAAGAGGTTGATGATCTTAAAGGATTAAGTATCGAGGCAAAAAAAGCTGCTTCATCTTCTATGCTGGACTGGCTTTTTTTCTGTTCATTTGCTGCAGCTTTGGTTTTTGTTTTTGCGCTTACTTCTGTAAGCCAGTGGAGACTTATTACAGCGTTCTTTATAGTTATCGCGACAGGTCTTGTCATCAAAGTTAATGCAATCTGCTGTTCTGTATCTGTTTATAAAGATATATTTCCTTTTTTACCGCAGCTTGATCAAAACTTGCGAAATACACCAATGCTTTCTTCCATCATGTCAAATCCTTTGTGCGTTGTGATGAATGCAGTGCTTATCGTTCTCTTTATCATAGTAGGATTAATTGGAAAATTTAAGAATCGCCCGGCTGGAAGTGGAGAGAACTGATGAAAAAGATATTCAACATTCTTCTGGTTTATACAATTCTTTCGGGTCTCGCATGTTTTTTAATAGGAGCATTTGTATTTAAAATTCCATTTGTAAGTGCTTCAGATGTTTTTAGTTACAAGATTAACAATGGTCTTTTGTTAATGCTTGAAGTTCTTCCTTCGAGTGTGATTACAGGTTTTCTTGTTGCGTGTGCAGTTTATTTTGGAACAGTAGAAGTTTCTGCGTATGCAAGATTTTCAAATCAGCTTGCAGCATGCCTTAAAGATGTAATTATCATTGCTGTATTTGCAACCTTTGGTCTGTCAATGGCCCACGATGTTTTTGCTCCAGCTCTGGAACTTCGCAAGGCAGGTTATGAACAGAAACCTATTCTCATCAAACAGTATATGGAGCTTGCACAGAATAATCTTTTAAAAAGTATTAAAGATCCTGATGCGGCAAATTATGCAGTTTTCTACGCAAAAAAAGTTTTAGAGATTGATCCAAAAAATGAAAGTGCCATAGAACTTTCAAAACGAGCGGAGTTTGCTCGTGCATCAAAATTAAAAAAGAAAAAGAATGGTGATAAAGAATTTGTTCCAATCGGCTCAGGAATAAATGGAAATCCTGAAAAGATTGATACATCAGAAATAGATAAAATGTATTCATCTTCTGTTCTTGAACTTATTCAGGAGTCACAAAAACTTTTTGACCAGAAAGATTATCTTGGTTCGCATTATTATGCACAGATGGCAGTAAAGATGGCGGATGAAAAAGATATTAATCTTCCTGTTGCAAAAAATTATGCAAATCGTGCATGGAATATTATTTCACAGGCGCGTGCAGAAGAAGAAACAGAAGAAAACAGATTCTTCAAAACAAAAGTAAAAGGTTATACAGAACTTAATGCAGGTAACTATATGGAAGCATATTATATCTATCAGTCTCTTCATAACCAGAAAGATGAATATGCAAAAGATCCTGATGTTAAACGTTATCTTAATAAAGCACGTGATGAACTTACAAAGAATTATTTTTTCAATGATGAAACGGAAGATGCGAACAGTTTTGAATCTGCAGAAAATGTTTATTTCTCTCTTCATTATCATGATGGAACATATGATATTTTCTTTATCCGTGGAATTTCTGATGTAGGCACAAAAGGGAAGCTTGTAAGATACTTGAGAGAGCTTCATATTTTTTCATTTGATGCAGGCGGAAATCTTATTAAGTCGGGAATCGTTCCGTATGCGAAGATGCTTGCAATTGATGCATCAGGTCTAAGTGACGTTCAGATAAAAAATCTTGGAATCGATGCAAAATGGAAGACTGTTCCTTATCTGCAGCTTTGTTCTGTAGACAGAGATGAAGAAAACTCAAAAGTTTCGCCTGTGTACATGGATAAAAAAGGTGAAAAAGTGCCTGGCCCTGAACACATGTTCTTCTCAATGCCGTATGATGATTTTACGGTTTTAAGTCAGTGTTCAAATGGAATTCAGAAGATAAATTTCTGGTCTATGAGCAAGATGAAACTTTCTGCAGCAAATTATGGATATTCAGAAGAAATTATACTTCAGAATATTTTACGAAGTGTATTTTATCCGTTTATGATTTTTATTCTTCTTGTTTTATGCGCGTCAATCGGATGGAATTATCGTCTTGAATCAAAAAACCTGTTTAAATTTATCTGGGTATTTATAATTCCATTGTTTAATGTTGTTATGTATGGTGCCGTGGGATTTATGGAATTCCTCATCAGAATTTTTAATTTTATCTTTATGGGACTTGCAGGAACTTTGTTTGCCCTTTATCTTGGAATTGCATTCTATGTTGTTTGGTTTATTGTAGTCTGCTTTATATTCCTTTCGAGAAAAGGAGATTAGAATAGATTATGGATGCAATTCAAAAGCTTTACAGTGATATTGAGAAAATTAAAAAACATAACAGAGATTCAAATGGAAAACTTTTTCAGTCGCAGGCCTTAAAACAAATCTGTACTTTATTTGAAAATAATAACAGAGGTTTAGGAAGTCTTCCACAGTCGCTCACGGATTATTGGGTAAGAAAATATGTTCAGCCGGAAATAGATTCTGCTCCAAATGATATTTCAGACAGTGCAATAGAAAAGCTCTGCGCGATGCAGGCTTTTTTAAATGGTGATTCAGAAACTGATTGTCTTAGTTTTGAAGACTGGCAGGAAATTGCTGATGCCGTTAATTATGAAGCAGAAGATCTTCCAATGGATCTTTTAAGTCAGATGATGTCTGTTATCGTAGAAAAAAAAGCTCTTTAGTTTTTTTGTTAAGGTTGATTGATGAACGATTTATATTCTTTATGCACGCAGTGTCCAAGAAACTGTAAAGTAGACCGTACTGAATTTCCGGGTTTTTGCGGTGAAACAAAAGAAGTACGAATTGCAAGTGCGTGTCTTCATTTCGGTGAAGAACCGCTTGTAACTGTTTTTAATGGAAGTGGAACTGTTTTTTTTACAGGCTGTACGCTCAGATGTGCATTCTGTCAGAATTATCAGATTTCTCAGTCAGGAATGGGAAGAAGTGTTTCTCAAGATGAATTTGTAAAGATATGCCATTCGCTTGAAGAAGCAGGTGCTGAAAACATAAATCTTGTGACCGGCAGTCACTTAATTCCGCAGATTGCAGATTATTTAAAAGCTGCGCGTAATGATGGAATAAAGATTCCGTTTTGCTGGAACAGTTCTGCATATGAATCGGTTGAAACACTGGAACTTTTAAAAGGTCTTGTTACAATCTGGCTTCCGGATTTAAAGACATTGAACAGTGATTTATCGGAAAAACTTTTTGCGGCAAAAGATTATCCTTCTGTTGCAAAAGAAGCGATTTGCTGGATGATAAAGAATAATCCCCTTGAGATAGAAACTGTTTCTGGAAATGACCGGCATACGGGTGAAAAAATTCTGAAAGAAAAAATAACAGGCGGTGTAATTGTCCGGCATCTTTTTCTTCCGGGAAGATTTGAAGACACTGCAGAAACTCTCGGATGGCTGAAGGAAAATGCAGATAAAAAAGCAGTTATTTCCCTTATGTCTCAGTATACACCGGTACCGTTTGACGAGGATAAAGAAAAGCTTTCAAAAAGACAGAAATCCCTTGAGATAATAGAAAACAGGCTCGTTACACAGCAGGAGGATGGTGACCTCAGGGATCTGATTGACGCTTACGACTTTGAATATCTGTTCTACCAGGATTTGTGCCAGGATACTGAATGGCTTCCGGATTTTAAAAGAATTCAGCCCTTTTCTAATGCGCTTGCGAAACCAATCTGGCACTGGACAAATTTCACAATAAAAAAACCTTGACTTTATTTCTAACTAAACATAAAATAGGAGTATGGACTTAAGAACTGTACTTACACCGGAAACGGTAAACCTTCATTTGAAAGGTAAATCAAAAGAAGAAATCATTGATGAAATGCTGGATATTCTCGTAAAAGCAGGCAAAGTGACTGATAAAGCTGCTGCCCGTGAATGTGTTTTAGAACGTGAGACAAAAATGTCTACAGGTATGAAACACGGTATTGCTATTCCTCACGGAAAAACAGATTCAATTTCTGATTTGGTAGCCTGCATCGGTATTTCGGATAATCCTGTAGATTTTGATTCATTGGATCAGGAGCCTTGTCGTATTTTTATTATGACTCTTTCTCCGGTTAACAAGACAGGACCTCATCTGCAGTTCCTTGCTGAAGTAAGCCTTTTATTCAAGAGTGCTGAAAAAAGACAGCAGATTCTTGAAACACAGGATAAAGCAGAGGTTATTAAGATTTTAACAGAATAGTTCTGTTAACCTTAATCGAAAAGAACCTTTATACAGTGCTGGCGTGCGTTGTGTAAAGGTTTTTTTTATATTGACACCATCAGCATTTTTGCTGTTAAATTTAGCATATATGAAGTTAGAACCATTATTTACCGTTAAAGAAAACAGTCTTTTTACAATTCAGGGAAATCCTGTAAATCTTTCGTTTACAGAACTTACCGATATTAAAAATCCGCCTGCTCTTGCAGGGGACTCGTTCTATAAAATAGTCATTAATCAGAAAACAATAGAGCCTGAAGATGAATCTTATAATGAGGAATTTCTTGCAGAACTCCGTGATTTTCTTAAGCAGCTTGATGAAAAAAAACAGACAGCAGTTTTGAGCATAATTCCATATGAGTCAGAAATGGATGCAGAAAGTGCAGAGCTTTATACAGCATGTGTCAAGCATACAGCCCGCAGGGTAAAGGACTGCATAAGCGTTGCAGGAGTTTTTATTGAAAGTGCTTTAGTAAACAGAGATTCTTCTTCCCGTCTTATGATGTTTGAGGATGAACTTCTTTTAAAACATCAGCAGTACGTTTTTTTTGCACGGAAAACGGTTTATGACGTACTGAAAGGGACAGAACAGAGTTACCTGGAAAAGATTGTTTTAATCTGAAAATAAGCGCAAAATATCGAAATATTTGCGAAATTTTCGTTAAAATGTTAAAAAATAGGGTAAAAAAGTATAAAATTTCATGATTTTTGCTTGATATTTTAATTTTTTTGTGGAAAGATAGTGCCATTGTAATTTGGCGCTTAAGGAGAAAGTTAGAAAAAGGCGCCATAAGTGAATACAGGAGATTTTATGACAGATTCCAGATATTCAGATTTCCGCACAACCATATATGGCACTTTTTTTCTTTGTGCAATTCTTCTGATCATTGGGATTTCTATTATTCTTTTTTGTCCTCAGAAAAAAGGTGATCTGGCAACAGTTGAAGGGGAAATTATCCCTACAGAAATTCCGCAGAATGTTGCTCTCGAAATTGCGTATACAGCAAACTTTTTAACAGATTCATATACTGACACTGATTTTATTCCTGGTGTAAACAGACTTGCTGTTCTTGAATTTCTTAACCTTACTAATACAGTTTCTGATGATAAAGGACTTCAGTTATACCGGAATCCTCAGACTCGTGGTGCTGTTGAATGGTTTTATATCCGTATTACGGGCAGCCGGGATATAGCACATGCAATTCTTACAGCAGCTGACAGAGAGAACATTCCGCTTACACTTGCATTTTCGCTTGCTTACACAGAAAGCCGTTACAACCACTATGCCAGAAACACAAACACAAACGGCTCGATTGACAGAGGTCTGTTCCAGCTTAATGACAGAAGTTTTCCTCAGCTTGAAGACGATGACTTTTTTAGTCCGAGTGTAAGCGCTCAGTATGGAATGAGACATCTGCGCTATTGTCGCGCGATTGCAGGAGACGACCTTGTTGCAGTTGCAATGTATAATGCAGGTGTTACAAGGGTAAAGAATAATCAGACTCCGAAGTCTACGCTTACTTATGTAAGCAATATTGCACGTTATAGAGCAGTGCTTGATGTAGAGTTTGAAAAAGAAGTTGTTTCAATGTTTGAAAACGTGCCTAACGGCCCGGAATTATAATCAATCTAAAGTGCTATACCGTGAAAAATATCACAGTATAGCATAAATTCCACATTTTTTTATACAAATTCAATCCAAAAGTGACTTAAATATACTCTCTTTAATTGACTGAATGGTCTGATTCCGCTAAAGTATAATCATTCTGTTACTGTTAATTTTTTCACAGAAATAGGATAAAAAACAGGTATTGGGAATGCGGAAGATTTCGGAAGCCACAAGAAGAAGACTTGTAGAAATTGCTCAGATTTTGTCACAGACAGAAGAAAAGCGTATTACATCTGTTCAGCTTGAAGCTTTAACCGGATGGACAAGTGCGTCCATCAGAAAGGACATTTCGGCTATTGAATACAGCGGCGGGGTGTCAAACGGTTACGATGTAAGCTCGCTTCTTGATGCAATCTGTAAGGCGCTGGGAATTGCCCGTGATGAACAGGATTCTAAGGACCGCGGAATTTCTCACAAGTGCTGCATTGTAGGTTTAGGAAAGCTCGGAGCAGCTCTTCTTGAAAACAGCATTTTTTATGACACGGCTTATTCGATAATTGCCGGCTTTGATGCAAATGTAAACCGCACGGAAATTTTAAGTGCTTCGTTTCCTTTGTATCCGGCTTCGAAAATGAGTCAGGTAATTCCGGAACAGAAAATTGAATATGCAATTCTTACTGTTCCGAATGAAAGTGCCAAGGCAATGGCAGAGCGTCTTGCTTCATGCGGAATAAAGGGAATCGTAAATTATACTTCGGTAATGCTCAGTCTTCCAAAAGAGATTGCCGTAGAAAATGTTTCGCCGGTTACCGCAATGAATAACTTAAGTTCAAAAATCAGTTTAGGCTGATATAAAATATAAGGAGTTACAAATGAGTAGAGTGTACAATTTTAGTGCAGGTCCATCTTGCTTACCTGAAGATGTTTTAAAAGAATGCGCAGCAGAAATGCTTGAATACGGAACAACAGGTCAGTCTGTAATGGAAATGAGTCACCGTTCAAAAGCTTATGAACCTATCATCGAAGATGCAGAAGCAATGGTTCGAAAACTTATGAAAGTTCCAGATAATTATAAGGTTCTTTTTGTTCAGGGTGGCGGTTCTACTCAGTTTGCAATGGTTGCAGAAAACCTCGGAATTAAAACAGGAAAAGCTGCTTACATCGAAACTGGTGTATGGGCAAAGAAAGCTGCAGCAGAAGCAAAAAAACTTGGTGTAGCAGTTGATGTAATTGCTTCAAGCAAAGATAAGAATTATTCATATATTCCGCGTGTAGAAAAAGTAACAGGCGACTATGATTATGTTTACATCTGTATGAACAACACAATCATGGGAACTCATTACGAATATCTTCCTGATACAGGAAACATTCCACTGGTTGCAGATATTTCTTCATGCGTTCTTTCTGAACCGCTTGATGTAACAAAATTTGGAATCGTATTTGCCGGTGCTCAGAAAAACCTTGCTCCTGCAGGTGTTACTCTCGTAATCATCCGCGAAGACTTGATTTGCGAACCAGAAGCATGCAGAGCTGGAACACCTACAATGCTCTGCTACAAGACACACGCAGACAACGGTTCTATGTATAACACACCTCCATGTTATACAATTTATGTTCTTGGAAAAGTTTTACACTGGATCGAAAAGAACGGTGGTGCAGAAGGAATGCTTAAACGCAATAAAGAAAAGGCAGATTACCTTTACAACTTCCTTGATAATTCTGATTTCTATCATGCAACAACAGAAGCTGGAAGCCGCTCTTTAATGAACGTTCCTTTCCTTACAAAATATTCAACTGACGTTACTGCAGCAGCAGGAAAAAAAGATGAAACTGAACGCACAGATGCAGAAAAAGCTGCTCTTGCAAAAGAAAAGGAAATTAACGATAAGTTTGTAAAAGAAGCTTCAGCTGCCGGTCTTGTAAACCTTAAGGGACACAGACTTGTTGGCGGTATGCGTGCATCAATCTACAATGCAATGTCACTTGACGGTGTAAAAGCTCTCGTAGATTTCATGAAAAAATTTGCAGAAGAAAATAAATAAGGAATACTGATATGTACAAAATTTTAACATTAAATAAAATTGCAGCTTGTGGACTTGATACTCTTCCACGTGATAATTATGAAACTGCATCAAGCATAAATGATCCTGATGCAATCCTCGTTCGTTCACAGGATATGCATTCGATGGAGCTTTCTGGAACTGTTAAGGCTGTTGCACGTGCCGGTGCCGGAACAAACAACATTCCAATTCCTGAACTTACAGAAAAAGGAATTGTTGTATTTAATACTCCTGGTGCAAATGCAAATGCAGTAAAGGAACTTGTAATTCTTGCACTTCTTCTTTCAAGCAGACCTGCCATCAAAGCTAATGCATGGGTAAATGGACTTGCAGGAAAGGGTGATGAAATTCCTGATCTGGCAGAAAAAGGAAAGAGCCAGTTTGTAGGACCGGAGCTTAAAGGAAAGACTCTCGGTGTAATCGGGCTTGGTGCTATCGGTGCAATGGTTGCAAATCTTGCAATCTCTCTCGGAATGGAAGTAATCGGATACGATCCTTTCCTTTCTGTAAACGCTGCATGGTCTCTTGACCACAATGTAAAGCACGCAGAAACACTTGATGCTGTTTATGCAAAAGCAGATTATATTACAATCCATGTTCCACAGACAAACGATACAAAAGGAATGATTAACGCTTCTTCTATCAAGACAATGAAAGACGGTGTTAGAATCATCAATATTGCACGTGGCGGACTTGTAAACAATGCAGACATTCTTGCAGCATTGGAAAGCGGAAAGGTTGCAGCTCTCGTAACAGACTTTGCAAGCGAAGAGCTTTTAAATAATGACAAGGTTATCTGTCTTCCACACCTTGGTGCATCTACTCCAGAAGCAGAAGATAACTGTGCTGTAATGGCATGTAAACAGCTGCGCGACTTCCTCGAAAACGGAAACATCGTAAACTCTGTTAACTTTCCTAAAACAGTTTGCGACAATCCGATTCCTGCAGGTGGAACACGCCTCTGTATCTGTCATAAAAATGTTCCTGATGTTATTTCTAAGTTTACAAAAATCCTTGGTGAAGCAAAGCTTAATATTTCGGGCATGATTAACCAGGCTAAAGGTGAACTTGCTTATAACATCACTGATGTTGACGGAAAGATTCCGGAAGAAACTTTACGTGCTTTAGTTGGAATTGATACAGTAATAAAAGTTCGTCCGATTTTCGGATAATTTTTTAATTTATTCTGAATAAAAAAACGGTCACCTTTAATTGAAGTGCACCCCAATTATTGGACACTTTAACTAGGCTGATTTTAAGGACTGATTCCTGAATTGTAAAGGGGTTAGTCCTTTTAATTTAACCTTAATTCTCTTTTCGTTATACCAAGACAAA
>Ga0129306_1000094_pt1 | contig 146837 bp, 117 predicted proteins | sample P827metagenome_FD_94438 | JGI IMG/M metagenome (GOLD analysis project Ga0129306, IMG submission 94438) | Capybara group fecal microbial communities from Wisconsin, USA - P827 metagenome | ecosystem: Host-associated > Mammals > Digestive system > Large intestine > Fecal | place: USA: Wisconsin...
CCAACACTGGTCGTTGTACAATATATGTACAATAGTTGTACAATACTTGTACAATTGGTAAACGTACAAATATTGTACAAGTATTGTACATATATTGTACAACGACCGGAGTTGGTACCTTAAAGTGTTGGTTTTCAATGGGTGAATTTTGGCTGTTTTTATGGCTTTGTGCCATTGTACGACACTTTGCGACATATCGCGTCACGATGTGCCTTATCGTGTCTTTTTGCTGTGGAGTTGTGGTTTTTTTCTTATCTTTGCATTACGAAACAGATTTGAATGTTTGTTGCAACATACAAAGAATAAGCTTTTTACGATTGTTAACTCTGACAAAATCCGTCACATAATGGACTACGCAAATATCATAGCATCACAGTTGAACCTCGGTGTGCGCCAGGTTGAGAAGACCATTGAGCTGCTTGAAGCCGGTGCCACAGTGCCTTTCATCGCCCGCTATCGCAAGGAGGCCACGGGCAACCTTAACGAGGTGCAGATTGCGGCAATACGCGATTTGCTTCTGAAACTCAAAGAGATAGATAAGCGTCGCGCTGCTATCCTGCAAAGCATAGAGGAGCAAGGCAAGTTGACACCCGAATTGCGTGCAAGCATAGAGCAGGCCTCGACGATGACCGACCTGGAGGACCTCTATCTGCCATATAAGCCAAAACGCAAGACCCGCGCTTCGGTGGCTGTCGAGCGCGGATTGCAGCCGCTGGCCGATGCCCTGCAGAAGCAGTATAAGTGCAGCGTCGAGCAGTTGGCGATGCCTTTCGTCAACGAGGCTAAAGGTGTTGAGAATGTGGACGATGCCCTTGCCGGGGCACGCGACATTATTGCCGAGCGTGTCAGCGAAGACATCGCGGCCCGCAACCGCGTGCGCAACATCTTCCGCCGCAGTGCTATGCTCTCCTCCAAAGTGGTGAAAGCCAAAGAGGAAGAGGCCGGCAAGTTCCAGTCGTGGTTCGACTGGAAGGAGAATGCTATGCGTGCGCCGTCGCATCGCATTCTGGCAATGTTCAGGGGCGAGGCCGAGGGTCTGTTGCGTGTTAAGATTGCGCCTGAGGATGACGAACCTGTTCTGGAAGCACTTGAGCGCCAGTTTGTTCGCGGCAACTATGAGTCGTCGCAGCAAGTGGCGTCCGCCGTCAGGGACAGCTACAAGCGACTCATCAGCCCGTCGATTGAGACGGAGTACTATAACCTGCTCAAGGAACGTGCTGATCGTGAGGCGATAAAGGTCTTTGCCGAGAACCTTCGGCAGCTGCTGCTGGCATCGCCGCTTGGCCAGAAACGCACGCTGGCCATCGACCCTGGATTCCGCACGGGATGCAAGGTTGTGTGTCTTGATGCGCAGGGGCAACTGATTCATAACGAGACTATTTATCCTTTTACCTCGGTCCGAGAGGAGCGTGCCGCGGTGTCGAAACTGGAGGCTTTGGTCGAGGCGTTCAAGATTGAGGCTATAGCCATCGGCAACGGCACGGCGGGCCGCGAGACGGAAGAGGTGGTGAAACGCTGCCGTTTCAAAAGCAAGGTGATTGCCGTTATGGTGAGCGAAAACGGCGCGTCGGTATATAGTGCCAGCGATGTGGCTCGCGAGGAATTTCCTGATTATGATGTTACTGTGCGCGGCGCCGTGAGCATCGGACGCCGTCTGATGGACCCGTTGAGCGAGCTGGTAAAGATCGACCCGAAGAGCATCGGCGTGGGCCAGTATCAGCACGATGTGGATCAGACGATGCTTCACGACAGCCTTGAGGACGTTGTGGTCAGTTGTGTGAACAGTGTTGGCGTTGAGCTGAATACGGCCAGCAAGGAGTTGCTTTCTTACGTGAGCGGCATCGGGCCGGTGCTGGCTCGCCGCATAGTCGACTACCGCAACCGCAACGGGGCTTTCCGCTCACGCCACGAGTTGATGAAGGTAGAGCGTCTTGGCGAGAAGGCTTTTGAACAGTGTGCCGGATTCCTGCGTGTCAGGGAGATCGACAATCCATTGGACCGCAGTGCGGTACACCCGGAGCGCTACGCCCTTGTGGAGCGTATGGCGGCAGGCGTGGGCGCTTCGGTCGAGGAGCTGATGAAGAACAAGGATTTGCGTTCCAAAATAGATATAAACCGCTTCGTCAGTGACGATTGCGGCCTGCCGACACTGCAAGACATTATGAAGGAACTCGACAAGCCTGGCCTTGACCCGCGCGCCAAGTTCGAGGTGTTCGAGTTTGACAAGAACGTGACGAAGATAGAGGATTTGCAGGAAGGTATGGTATTGCCTGGCATCGTGACCAATATCACGGCTTTCGGCGCCTTTGTGGATGTCGGTGTGCATCAGGATGGTCTGGTGCATATATCGCAGTTGGCCAACCGTCGGGTGAACGACCCGAACGAGGTGGTGCATCTGCACCAGCACGTGCAGGTCAAGGTGATTGAGGTCGACTTGCGCCGCCATCGCATATCGTTAAGTATGAAAAATATATAGTTTGTTTTTATGCGTTTTCTGCCTGTTGTTTTGATATTGCTGGCCAGTCTGGTCTATGTGGGCTGGCATATATGGGCTTTGGCCCCGCTGCCTGTGTGGGGCAAATGGCTCCTTGTGTGCGTTGCGGCAGGGCTTTTTGCTCTTGAGTTTGTTGGCTTTACGCCGCTGATGAACCGTATGCCGTTAGGGATGTCTTCGTTTGTATATAACGTTGGCAACAAGGCTGTTATCGTGATGTTCTATCTTCTGATGGCCTTCATTGTCCTTGATATTGGACGCCTGGTTCACATTGTGCCTCGTTCGCTGCTTCACGAGAGTATGCCTGCAACGGCGGTGCTCACGGTGCTGATGGTTGGCATATTTGTCTATGCCAGTGTGCATTACCACCATAAGGAGCGTGTGTCGCTTGAGCTCGACAGCGGTGGCCGCCTGCAACAGCCTGTGACTGTGGTGATGGCGTCGGATCTGCATATCGGCTACCATAACCGCAGGGCTGATTTGGCGAAATGGGTCGATATGATTAATGCCGAACACCCTGATTTGGTGTTGATTGCCGGCGATATTGTGGACTTCAGTTTCCGTCCGGTAATAGAGGAGGATATGGCCGCGGAGTTCCGCAGAATTGAGGCTCCCGTCTATGCCTGTCTGGGCAATCACGAGTATTATGCCGGCGAGCCCGATGCGGAACAATTCTATCGTGAGGCGTGTATCAACCTGCTAATTGACAGTTCAATAACGGTTGACGGAGTGCGTATTGTCGGTCGCGACGACCGCACCAATCCCAAACGCAAGAGTTTGTCGCAGCTTGTCGGTGACGATTCGCTCTATACAATAGTGCTTGACCATCAGCCTTACCACCTTGAGGAGGCAGAACGACAAGGTGTTGATTTCCAGTTGAGCGGCCATACGCACAGAGGTCAGGTGTGGCCTTTGTCGTGGGTCACGGATGCACTGTATGAATGTTCGTGGGGCAGCCACCAGAGAGGCGCGACACACTATTACGTCTCGTCGGGGCTTGGCATTTTGGGCGCGAAATATCGCATCGGCACTCAGTCGGAATACGTTGTGGCTCAGATACGTTAGCTTAAGGCAAAGAGCAGATGGTAGAGTCCGATGGTGGAGCGCAGGTCTGCCACAACGAGATTTGCAATCCGTTTCATTTCACCTCTTCAGCAGCCTCGAGGTAATGTGTTTGCCCGAGGAGGTGATGAGGGTGAGGAGGTAGTTTGCCGGCGGCATAGATGAGAAGTTGACTGAGTATTGGCCGTCGCCCTGTGCGGAGAGGAACACCTGGTGTTGCCGTCCGGTTATGTCGGTTACGAAGGCTGACTTCAGAGGCTCGCTGCCCTCATAGTGCACCTTCACACGCTGGGCGCAGGGGTTGGGGTACACCGTCACCACAGGCTCCCCGTCCTGCACCACCAGCTGTATATCCTGCTGGCTGCCAGGCCTAACATAGGGATGCATAAACGCCGTATCGACATATCTGGCTATAAAAGACTGGCTGCTGCCGCTGTTCGGTACCGTAATGTCGCCGAACTGCGCCCCGCCCGAAGCCAGCATACCTGTCAGATACAGCACGCTGTCCCGCAAACACACCGAACTCGTCGCGTTGTTGCTGCCACCGTTAACTCCATAGTCCACAAAATACAGCTCGTTGCCGTCGTAGTCCCACACCGCAAAGCCCATACCCCACTGCGACTGCTGGGGCATCTCATACAGACTGTCAGCAAAGTCCAGATACCAGCGATACTTGCCCTGTCGGATTATACGATTGCCTGAAACCGCAAAACTACTATTGCCGTTAAAAGCATTAACCTCAGCCGACATACCCGGCCCCTGCGAAACCACCGCACCGGTCTCAGGATTAATCCGGATAAAGACCCTTCCCAACTCCAACTCTGTAGTGTCAAAAAAACAGCTTGTTATAGCAGAATCCATCGACAGCGACAGCGCTCCACAAAAAATCACCATATTCCCTTCATCGTCAAATTGAGTCACGCCCATACGACTTGTCAAACCATAGGTTGTTCCTGAAAGCACAACGGAAGAATCTCTTTCATACTGTCTCAGATATACAGGATTAAGCAGAGTGTCATATTTCACCAAAAAACCCTTTTCAAGGTCATAACTACGGAAACGAAGATTCATATTGTCCGACCCGCCAATTCGAAGACTGTTTTCCTCTCCCGTCATTGACAAATTGAAGTAATCGCTGTTTACAAGCAAATAGATATTATTGTCATTGTCACATTTCAAATCTGAAATCGTGCTGCTGCAAATAGTGTCCAAATGTTCGGGTGTAGGCTCAAACAAGAACTGTGAAGCGAGTAATTCCTCAAAGTGCGGTGAGAACTTTAAAAGTTGATAATTATATGGGTCTCTTGACGGCCTATTTTCAGGTAACATTACATCAAAATATCTCTTATCATCAATATAAAACCGTAAACCGCCAATCTCTGAACTCTGTATGTCATATTCAATATCGTCATAAACAGAATCAAAAACAATAACATCAGCAATCATAGAATTAATAACAAAGATGTTTCCATTGTTGTCAATTAGAAATGGGTGGTCTCCATATGTTAATGACTTGTTTTGAATCAAATCATATCCACCATAAGTAAAGGGATTCCCATTAGTGTCAAGTAATGCCGTCGTTAGCCAATGTGTTTCTTTTACTGTTCCATCTGAATTTATTAAAATATAAGCCGAGGCCAATCCACTTGCAAATATAGGTTTTCTTAGTGTATCCCCCCTGTATACCACGGTATTTTCTTCAACAAACACACCATTTGTGTCATAATAACAAAATTTGAATAACGTATCTAAATAGTAGAGATAACTATTTATTGTAGTTGGACCTGCAGATAGTCTATTTACGAAACAGGCAATTGCAGTATCTCCAATTATTTGAATATGTCCGTAAGGATGTTTTGCTCCATTATTTCCGTGAATAATCTTACCCCACATAAATTCCCCTGCCGAAGAGAGTTTCCCTATTACCAGGCAAACAGTGTTGCTATATGGACCATACGGAGTCATCGGAAGAAAATTGTTACTATGAAAACCGGCATCTGTAGCACATCTACCAATAAAGTATATATTGCCATCAGAATCAACAATAGATTGTATAATCTCGTTTGTATTGGAAAAATTATCCGCTTCACCACCCGTGTACCTCTCAACCCAATCAAAATACTGCGCCCTAATAGGATTACAAAAAAATATAAACGATACAACCGCAACGCAACCTATTAACCTTCTCATAATCCAGACCTCCTTATTTCTTAATTAATTTCAAATAACAGACATTCTTTTCATCACCTCTGTTTCTTGTCGTAACACGCACTATATACGTCCCCGACGAAAATGAAGAGACATCAAATACATCAGTGTCGGCAAATGTCGCAATCCTCCGCCCGTTCATATCCATCACGACTACCTCTGCAACAATGCCCTCATACCCAACAACTCTAACTATATTACATCCAGGATTCGGCACAAGGCAAGGCCTGTCTGTCGTAATAAGACACCGCGACTCGAAATCACCCGTAATGCGCAACGTGCATACGGATTGCGTTTGTGCCGACAACGACGAGACAGAAAGCACAGAAAACACAATGCCGAACAACAGCATCTTTTGTCTTGACTTTTTCATAGCTATTAATATTTTGTGTTAACAATAAATGATTAAAGAAAAATGTAAAATATTGAAAATTAGTAGGTAGTGGTGCTTTTTTTGTTCCATAGCATTATTTGAAATGAATGGTGCAAAGATATGAAATTCTTTTGATTCGTGCAAATAAATTCAAAAGAAATTTTTACGATGATGGCTGTTTGTATTCGAGAGACGTGTCAAAGGTGTGTAATTTCAATAACCCCACACGAAACCAATATGCCGTGTGGGTGAGAGATGACATCTCAAATACTTTGTGTCGGAATCGCAGCTTTTTAGCCTAAGGCAAAGAGCAGATGGTAGAGCCCGATGCCGAGGTAGTTGCCGAGCATATAGCCTAGCAAACCGATGGTGATTCCGAGGATGACGATGTCTTTGTTGTTGAGCAGCGCTGCCGCAAGCGGCACGAAAGGCGGCGAGTTGATAAGGGCTACGGAGCACACCATCACCGAGTCGCCGTCGATTTTCAGTATCTTGGCGAACAGGATTTGAAGTATGAGCGAGCCCAAGATGATGAATCCTAAATAGTAGAGGATTGGCAGGCTGCCGGCTATATCCATTTCTCGCACATTGCAGGCGGAGGCGATTGCGAGGCAGAAGACGTAGACGCAGTAGAGGCCGAGGTCAAATGAGTGCTGTTGCTTCCGCATTGGCGGCAGAAAGGATGCGGCAATGGCGAGGGTGGTGAGCAGCAGGATGAGGACGGTCATATTGGGGCTGCCGTCGCGTGAAGCAATCAGCGAGACGACATACGAGATGGCGGCTATTGCGAGTGTTATCGCTATAGCAAGCAGTGATGTCTTCAGGTGTTCGTGGTCGAAAGGATTGACTTTAACGCTTTCGTCGTCGCTTTTTGTTTGTGTGCCTGCATTGCTGCTTTTGATTTTGCCGGAACCCAGCAGCGTGCGGAACACTTTTTTGCCGAAAAATATTACGAATACGAGGTATAATCCGGTGACTATCAGGTCGTAGCTTGTGATGTAAAGGTACGTCTGATGCGGCATACCGACGGCTTGCTTGATGGCTCCCATATTGGGTATGCCGCCAGTGTAGATGCCTGTGGCTACGGCACATACCTGCGCAAAGCCTTTAGGATTGCTATAGCTGCTGCGGAAGATGAAATAGCCTGCAACTGTGACGATGAGCACCGACAGCAAACCCGACAGGAACACCTTGAAGGCCTTGCCAATCTGCCAGTTGTTCATATCGCATCCCATAAGCATCAGCGGGATGGCCAGCGGCACAGCCAGGTTGCTGAAGAGCGTGTTGGTGGCTATGTTGAGCGAGAAGATGCCGTCGTCGGTAGGCAGCAGGTTGGCGACGGCGAGACCTATGAGGTAGAGCACCGTCATCGGGCTGACTTTCTCTATCCAGTTCCAGCGTTTGGCCAACTGCATTACCAGCAGCGGGACACCCAACAGGTAGATTATTGATAGAACGGTATTCATCGTTTCAACGCTTTCGTTATGAATTCAGTATGTTTAATAATATGTATTAGTGTTTTTTGCTTGCCTCGAGCTCTTCTTTCAGGTACTGGCCTGTGAAGTTGTCTTTCTCTTCTGCAAGTTTCTCGGGTGTGCCGGCAAATACTATTTCACCGCCTTTCTTGCCACCGTCGGGACCGATGTCGATTATCCAGTCGGCCACCTTGATTACATCCATATTGTGCTCAATTACAAGGATTGTATTGCCTTTGTCCACAAGCTTTTGCAGCACTTCGAGCAGGACGCGGATGTCTTCGAAGTGAAGGCCTGTGGTGGGTTCGTCAAGGATGTAGAGGGTGTTGCCGGTATCGGCTTTGGCCAATTCGGTGGCAAGCTTGATGCGCTGTGCCTCGCCGCCGCTAAGGGTTGTGGATGATTGTCCGAGGGTGATATAACCTAATCCTACGTCCTTGACGGCCTGCAGCTTGCGGGCGATTTTGGGATAGTTTTCGAAGAACTCGACGGCTTCGTTGATGGTCATATCGAGCACGTCGGCTATAGACTTGCCTTTGTATCTGATTTCAAGCGTTTCGCGGTTGTAGCGCTTGCCGTTGCACACTTCGCAGTTGATGTATACGTCGGGCAGGAAGTTCATCTCTATGGTGCGCACCCCGGCGCCTTTGCAGGTGTCGCAGCGGCCTCCGGCAACGTTGAACGAGAAGCGTCCGGGCTTGTAGCCGCGTATGCGTGCGCTGGGCAGCTGGGCAAACAATTGGCGTATCTCGTCGAAAACGCCTACGTATGTTGCTGGGTTCGAACGAGGTGTGCGTCCGATGGGGGCTTGGTCAATCTCTATTACCTTGTCGATGTTGTCTATGCCTTTGATGCTTCGGTAGGGCAGGGGGCGCTTTTGCGAACGGTAGAAGTGCTGGTTCAGTATTGGATGCAGGGTTTCGTTGATGAGAGACGATTTGCCGCTGCCGCTGACTCCGGTGACGCATACAAAGATTCCAAGGGGTATATCAAGGGTGACATCTTTAAGATTGTTGCCTGTAGCGCCTTCAAGGACAATGTGTTTGCACCCTTTTGTGCTGCGACGCTGGGGGATAGATATGTCACGTATGCGGTTCAGGTAGTCGCAGGTCATTGTCTTGTGCTTCAGAAATTCTTTCTGTGGGCCGGCAGCTACCACCTTACCTCCGCGTATGCCGGCACCGGGACCGATGTCGATCACATAGTCGGCGCTGAGTATCATATCGCGGTCGTGCTCCACAACGATGACAGAATTGCCGAGGTCGCGCAGCTCTTTCAGTGCGTCGATTAGTCGGCGGTTGTCGCGTTGGTGCAGTCCTATCGAGGGTTCGTCAAGAATGTATAATACATTAACGAGTTTGGCGCCAATCTGTGTGGCAAGGCGTATGCGCTGGCTCTCGCCGCCGCTAAGCGTTTTGGAACTGCGGTTAAGCGAGAGATAGCCTACACCTACATCGATAAGGAATTTGGTGCGGGTCGTTATTTCACGGAGTATTTCGTGGGCCACCTCGCGACGGTTCTGGTCAAGCTTCTCTTCAAGGCTGGCAGCCCATTGGTAGAACTCGGTGAGGTTCATCTCGGCCACCTCGCCAATATGCTTGCCGTCGATGAGGAAACAGAGCGACTCCTCTTTCATACGGTATCCGTGACAATGCGGGCAGGTGACAGTATTCATAAAACTATTGGCCCATTTCTGTATGGCTGCCGACTGGTCGTCGGTGGCCATCTCGCTGATATAGTTGGCAATGCCGGGGAAGCCACCGCGGTAGCCGCTCTCGCTGTCGACGTTGATTCCCATATAGTCGCTGGTGCCATAGAGGATTACGTTCAGAGCCTCTTCGCTAAGATCGGCCAGTGGGTCGTCGAGCGTGAAGTGGTAGAAGCGGCCAAGGCTTTCCAACTGGCGGTACATATAGTTGGTGGCGGAGTATTTGCCTAAAACGTCAAGTCCGCCGTCACGTATGCTTTTCTTTGGGTCTGGGATGATCTTTTTTAGGTCCACCTCGGCAATCTCACCGAGACCGTTGCATTTCGGGCAGGCTCCGTATGGCGAGTTGAACGAGAAAGTGTTCGGCTCCGGCTCGGGGTAGGAGATGCCTGTGTCGGGGTCCATAAGCATACGGCTGAAATAACGCGGCTGAGCGTCGCCGTTACCGCTGTTCTCCAGTATCATAAGCATTCCTTTGCCCTGCTTGAAGGCAGTCTTTACTGCCTCTTCAAGGCGTCGTTGGCCCTTCTCGTTGACGCGGATGCGGTCTATTACCAGCTCAATGTCGTGCGTCTTGTAGCGGTCGACCTGCATATTGTAGGTAAGCTCACGGATTTCGCCGTCGACGCGGACTCGCAGGTATCCTTTCTTCGCCACCTGCTGGAACAGCTCGCGGTAGTGACCCTTGCGGCTTCGCACAAGCGGGGCAAGCACAAGGACATCCTTGTTGGCAAACTCGGAAGAGATGATGTCTATGATTTGGGTTTCAGTGTATTTTATCATCTTCTTGCCGCTGACATTGGAGTAGGCGTCGGCCACTCGCGCGTAGAGCAGACGGACAAAGTCGTAGATTTCGGTAACAGTGCCAACAGTCGAGCGAGGGTTCTTGTTGGTGGTCTTCTGCTCAATGGAGATGACAGGGCTGAGGCCGTTGATGCTGTCCACGTCGGGACGTTCCATATTGCCGATGAAGTGGCGTGCGTAAGCCGAGAAAGTCTCCATATAGCGACGCTGGCCTTCAGCATAGATAGTGTCGAAAGCAAGCGACGACTTGCCGCTGCCGCTCAGACCGGTGAAGACAACCAACTGGTTGCGTGGCAGGTCGATGTCTATATTCTGCAGGTTGTGTTCGCGGGCACCAAGTATTTCAAGTTTCTTCATTTCACGATTCACTAATCACTATTCACATTTTAGTTATGAATTCAGTCCCTTTGTCGCGGTCGGTGCGAATGTGCGACAGGGCGGTCCCGTTCCTGACGGGCAGTTTGACGGTATAGGTCTTGTTGGCTTTGTTGGTGAGCTTGTCGGTTGTAATCCAGGGGTTCAGCTCACGCAGCATCTTGTAGGTCGTGCCGTTGCTTTTGGCAAAGTCGTAGAGGTCGACATTCTGTCCGCTCAGTTTCTCCGTCTTTGTCGGCAGGGTGGGGTAGAGGTCGCAAGGTCTAAGGAAGAAACCGTATTGCTGCGGGTGTTGCATTATCTGCTTGACGGCCAGAATGCGGTAGACGTAGCGTGTGGTCTCGTTGTTGAGACGCGTGTCGTAGTAGCTGGCAATGCTCTGGCGTTCCATATTACGCTGCAGGCCGTTCTCCCCACAATTGTAGGCTGCCGCAGCCGCTGTCCAGCTACCGAACTTGCCGTAAAGCGACTTAAGGTACTTGCAAGCCGCTTCGGTAGCCGCCTCCACGTTGTTGCGCATATCGATCTCATCGTTGATTTCCAGCCCGTATTTCTGGCCGGTAGCCTTGATAAACTGCCAGAAGCCCTGTGCCTTGGCCGGCGATGTGGCATTGGTCAGGCCGCTTTCAATAACGCAAAGGTATTTGAAGTCGGCAGGAATGCCGTTCTTTTTCAAAATGGGTTCGATTATGGGGAAAAAGCGATGGGCACGTTTAAAGTAGAGCAGAGTACTGGTATGGCCGAAAGTGTTGACTATCATCTCGCGGTCAAGTCCTTCGCGTACATAGTATATGTCCAACGGCACGGGTTCGCCTGCAAACGACATCGTGTCGGGAAGCGTCGGCGAATAGATGCGAGGGTTTGCGTTGGCGCGCTGCAGGCCGTTATCAGGACCTGCGTTTTTCTCGGCGTTGTCCTTGTCAATGGCGCAGACAAAGACAAGCAGCACAAGCGTGACGCAAGAAAGGATTAGTGCCAGTGTGCTCTTGTTTTTCATAAGGATGTATTTTGTGTCAAAATCAGGTTTTGCAGCTCTTCAGCAGCTTGTCGGCGATGTCGCTGGCCACTGCCTGCTTGCTTTTCAGCGTCCCTGCATCGATGTTGCCGCTACGGTCGATAATAGTCACCTTGTTGGTGTCATATCCGAAGCCTGCACCTTTGTCGTGCAGTGAGTTGAGGACGATGAAGTCAAGGTTTTTCTTCTCCAGCTTTTTCTTGGCGTTTTCCAGTTCGTTGTCGGTTTCGAGGGCGAAGCCTACAAGCAATTGGTTTGCAGTTTTCATACTGCCCAGAGTGGCCAGGATGTCGGGATTCTGCACCAGGTGCAGCGTCATATCGTCCTTGTCGCTTTGTTTCTTTATCTTATGGTCAGCTTCGTGTTCTGGGCGGAAATCGGCCACGGCAGCACTTAGGATAGCAGCGTTGCAGGATGGGAAGCGACTGGTGGCAGCTTCATACATCTCGCGGGCCGAGACAACGTCGATGCGTTCAATGTTTGGGTGATGCACTTCAAGGTGCGTCGGGCCGGCCACAAGGAACACCTTGCAGCCACGGCGTGCAAACTCTTCGGCGAGCGCAAAGCCCATCTTGCCTGTCGAAAAGTTGCCTATGAAGCGCACCGAATCTATTTTCTCGTAGGTAGGACCTGCGGTGATAAGTATTTTCAGACTCTTTTCGCTGCTGCCTGTAAGCGATGCAATCATCTGCTCTACAATTCTTTCGGGTTCCTCCATACGTCCGTTGCCGGTAGTGCCGCAAGCAAGCTCGCCAGAGGTGCTCTCGATGACCGTTGCACCGTTGGCACGCAGATAGTCCAGGTTGCGCTGCAACGCGGGACTTTCAAGCATTTGGGTGTTCATTGCCGGGCAGATGAAGAGCGGCTTGCGAAACGACAGCAGCAGGGTTGACAGTGCATCGTCGCCTATGCCCGATGCCATCTTGCCGATAATGTTGGCTGTGGCAGGTGCCACAACCATTGCGTCGCCCCAGTCCTTTAGCGAGATGTGTTCGGTGCTGTGCGGGTTGCTGCGGTCGAAAAGTTGCGAATAGACGCGGTTGCCCGACACCGTCTCGAGGGTCAGCTCGGTGACGAACTGCAGCGCGTGCTCGGTGACGGCGCACATCACTTCGGCACCCGCCTTGACCAGCAGGCGCACCAACAGCGGCGTCTTGTAGGCAGCAATGCCGCCACTGACGCCAACAATGATGCGTTTGCCCTGCAGGGGCTTTGCGTCGTCGGCCATAGTCTTACTTGGTTTCGGCGGTGACACCCTCGGCGATGGCCTCATTCTCCATAGCCTCGAGGCGCTGCATATTCTTGTCTTCCTTGGCGGGGTTGCGATAGTAGATATCACCCTCAAGGTATTCCTGAGTAGCCATCAGGGTAGGCTTGGGCATCTGCTCATAGTGGCGCACCACCTCAATCTGCTCGCGGTTCTCGTAAATCTCGTCCATCGTGTCGATGGTCGAAGCAAACTCCTCGATTTTCTTGTGGAGCTCGCGTTTCATATCAGTTGCAATCTGGTTGGAGCGTTTCGACAGCACGGCGACGGTCTCGTAGATGTTGCCGGTGCCCTCGCTGAACTGGGCGGTGTTGCGTGTAATTGTAGTGTTTACAGGACGGTTCTTCTTTACTTCCATTGTTGTATTTTGATTTATTGATTTCTTGTGTTTTGGATTTGTTGTCGACTTAGTTCTGTTCGGCCAGTTTCTGGAGCTCGGCCTTGCAGTTGTTATAGATGGTCTGGCATTCAGCCATATACTTCGAGTTCTGGAACGTTACAGCGAATTTGTCAAAGTTGTTGATGACCTGGTGCAGACGCTCCTTCATCTTGTCCTCGCGGCTGTTGATGGCGTAGATGTAGCCCGATTTGACGATGTAGTACATCGCCTCCTCGCGGTATGGCGAATCGGGATAGTTCTTCAGAAAATTGTTGAGCGACACCACAGCGGCGCGGTACGACTCGGTGTTGTAGTAGCCGACGGCTATCTCATAGTCCTTAAGCATCAGCTTGCCGCGCAATTCGTCAAGGTAGTTGTTGACCTCGGGGATATGTGTGCTGTGCGGATAGCGCTCGCTGAACTGCTCCAGCTCGGTGATGGCCTCCTTTGTGGTGCTCTGGTCAAGGGTGTGCGACGGCGAGTCCATATACTGGCAGTAGGCCGAAAGGAATGCCGCCTCCTCAGCACGACTGCTGTAGGGGAAACGCTTTGTGAACATCTTGAACTGGTAGCTGCCAAGATAGTAGTACTCCGATTTCAGCAGGCTTTGGCCATAATACCACGCTATGTCCTCCGAGTGCTCGTTGCTGCGGTCATAGAGAGTCAGGTTTTCAAACAACTGGCGGGCCCGGGTATAGCGTCCCTCGTTGTAATAACGCAAAGCTGCATCGTATTTTGCGGAATAATCGGTGCTTTTGAGCATCTTGTCATACCCGTTGCAACTGCATAACGCAATGAACGATAGTGCGATAAGTGTATATTGGCAAAGTCTCTTCATAGGGTGCAAAAATACAAACTTTTTTTGAATTGTATATAGAAAAATTAATAATGTCGAAAAATAACGCTACTCGTGTTGTTTTATTGTCCGATTTCTGCATATTTCGTTCCGAAGTGGATACAGCACAACAAAAACCGTCTCTCAATCTCATTTCAAGTGCCTGTTTCCACCCCTTGTCGTTGACAGAAAACTCTGATAAAAAATATGTCTCTTTTTGGGCCTCGTTTTACAACCGAAATAACCCTTCAAAACACCCCTCCTGACAGGGAGTCTTAAACCCCATTTTGGGGTCATAAACGATTGAGTGTTTCCTTGAATTTTAACAATTCTTCGATAAGTGTAACTGACTGATAATCATATATGCTTTTTCTGGCTACTCCGGAAATGCCCTGTATTTTCGCTGCTTCAAAGACATATAAAACTCTGATTATAGTCCTATTAAAGTTTACTAACGTAAAATTTGATAAAACTTTGATAAGAGTTTGAGTAAACTTTGGTAAGAATTTGGTACCTTGAAATCAAGGTGTTATGATAGGCCGAAAATGAGGCGAAAAAATGATAAATTTAACATTTCAAGAACGGGGTGAAAAAGCGTTTTTTCTGCCTTCAAAAACGGGGTGTTTTTCTGTGAAAACTTTTGTGCAGAAACAGGACAGGATTTTTTGCTCTAAAGAGCTTGAAAAGGACCCTGAAACAAGGCATTCTTAAGGAGGAACCGCCGGCGGGAAACGGGTGTTGAAATTGCTGTTTGCAATTTTATTTTCACGGTTTCAAAAAAAGATGTAATTTTGTACTTTATTTAAAAACTAAAATATGGACACGATTATTGTCTTAGACTTTGGTTCTCAATACACTCAGTTGATTGCCCGCAAGGTGCGCGAGCTCAACATTTACTGCGAAATCCATCCTTTCAACAAGATTCCGACGCTTACGGACGATGTGAAAGGAGTTATTTTTTCCGGCAGTCCCTATTCGTGCAATGCCGCCGATGCTCCTGTGCCTGATATGACGGGCATCAAGGGCAAGCTGCCGTTGCTGGCTGTGTGCTACGGTGCGCAGTATTTGGCAAAGTGGGGCGGCGGCAGTGTGCAGCAGTCGAAAATACGCGAGTATGGCCGTGCAAACCTGCAGTTTATCGACACCGCATCGCCTCTGATGAAGGGTGTGCCGATGGGGTCGCAGGTGTGGATGAGCCACGGCGACACGATTGAAAGCGTGCCGAGTAACTACCATTGCATCTGTTCGACCGACAATGTGAAGTATGCTGGCTATCAGATTGAGGGCGAGCAGACTTACGCTATCCAGTTCCATCCCGAGGTGCATCACTCGGTCGACGGTCTGACACTGCTCAAAAACTTTGTGGTTGACATCTGCGGATGCGACCAGAGTTGGACTCCGGAGTCGTTCATCGAAATGACTGTAAAGCAGATACGCGAGCAAGTAGGCAACGACAAGGTTATTCTTGGCTTGTCGGGTGGTGTCGACTCGTCGGTGGCCGCGGTGCTGCTGAACAGGGCCATAGGTCACAACCTGCATTGCATCTTCGTCGACAACGGATTGTTGCGCAAGAATGAGTTTGAGGGCGTTTTGGAGTCATATCGCGATATGGGCCTGAACGTCAAAGGCGTGGATGCCAAAGAACGCTTCTATGGTGTATTAGCTGGCGTGACCGATCCCGAAAAGAAACGCAAGGCTATCGGCAAGACGTTTATCGACGTGTTCGACGATGCCTCGAAAGAGGTGACCGATGCCAAGTGGCTGGCACAAGGCACGATATATCCCGATGTCATTGAGTCGAGTTCCGTCAAGGGACCGTCGCAGACAATCAAGTCGCACCACAATGTGGGCGGACTGCCGGATTATATGAAGCTCAAGCTGGTTGAGCCGTTGCGCAGCCTGTTCAAGGACGAGGTGCGTCGCGTGGGTCGTCAGCTGGGCATCAAGCAGGAGCTTATCGGCCGTCATCCTTTCCCGGGCCCGGGCTTGGCCATTCGCATACTGAGCGACGTGACGCCCGAGAAGGTGCGCATATTGCAGGAAGTGGACGACATTTTCATTCAGGGGCTGCGCGACCACGACCTGTACGACAAGGTATGGCAGGCTGGCGCAATGCTGCTGCCGGTGCAGTCGGTCGGCGTGATGGGCGACGAGAGGACATACGAGAGCGTCGTGGCGCTGAGGGCTGTCGAGTCGGTTGACGGTATGACCGCCGACTGGTCGCATCTGCCCTACGAGTTCTTGGCAAAAGTGTCGAACGACATCATTAACAGGGTGAAAGGTGTGAACCGCGTGGTTTACGATATCAGCTCCAAACCGCCGGCAACGATAGAGTGGGAGTAATGTTTTATTTTGAATTGAACATCGTAAACTTTTGATGATGAGACACAACGGTTTGCAAATCATAGGCAGGAGACTGAAGATGATGCTCTTCGTCTGCATACTGTTTAATTTGCAATTCTCTTTCTTCAACTCGGCACAGGCATCCGCGCAGGGGACCAAAACCGTGGCTGTCAAGGTGTCGAACAAGACGCAGACAATCAACAACAAGGAGTATTATATCCACATCGTTGAGCCGGGGCAGACGCTTTTTTCGATTGCCAGGGCGTATGGATTGAAGTACTACGACGCTGTTATTAAGACGGACATACATTTGATGCAGGTGGGCGACACGGTGTGGCTGCCAAAGAATGAGTACAGCGTTGCCGCTGTTTCGGCCAATGCCACTGCTGCTGTATCGCCTGCAAACACAACGCATTACATCAAGATAGAGCCTGGCCAGACACTCTACAGCATTTCACGCGAGTACGGCGTGACGGTGGAGCAGATTGTCGAAGCCAATCCTGAGCTGCGCACCGAGCAGCTAAAGGCGGGGCAGATGCTCAAGATTCCGCCCAAAGAGGCTGAAAAACAGCCTCCGGTGGAACAGAAACAACAGCAGGAACAGGCTCGGCAGGCCGAGCAGCGCCGTCAGGAAGAGCAGGCACGGGCGGAAGAACAGAAGCGTCGTGACGAGCAACGCCTACAGGAGCAGCAAAAGGCTGAGCAGCAGCGCCAGCAGGAAGTCACGAAACCGGTTAAAGAACCTGAGAAGGCTCAGTCGGCTATAAGTGCAGAAACGGCAGGCGAGGCGGCACCTGTGGCAATGAAACGGCTCATAGTCAACCCGTATCCCTTTGACGAGACCGCTGACTTTCCGAAGACTCAGGCTCCGTACTACAATTTCTCCACGCTCTCGACCTTCAACTATCAGGTGCGTGAACGGCAGGACAAGAACCGCCTTTTCGTGTCGGTTGTTATGCCGCTTAATCTGAGTAAGATAGATGATATATCCACGTCGAAGTTCGATATAGAACAGCGTGGCAAGAAAGAATACAAGGTGTTCGAATTCATACAGTTCTATGAGGGAATACTGATGGCGCTTGACGAGCTGCAGAATCAGGGTGTGGACATTGTGCTGAATGTGGTGGACCTGACGTCTGACAAGGACGAGGATGTCGTTGCCGCCTTCAATTCGCACAATGTCGCTAATTCGGACTTTGTCATTGCCCTGTTAGTTAAGAAGCCGTTCCAGAAGCTCGCCGAGCTTGCCAAGGAACATCAGGTTTTCGTTATCAATCCTTTCTCGTCGCGTCTCGAGATTGTGAAGGACAATCCATACGTTGTGAAATGTATGCCTTCGGTCGAGGGAACGGTGAAGGGAATGCTCGATATTGTGGCCAAGAAGCATCGCAATGGACACCTGTATGTCCTGCATTCAAACACGAAGAGCGGCGCTACCGACGAAAAGGAATACCGCGACGAGCTGCAGCGGCAGCTTGAGGCACGTAAGGACATCAAATATACATTCTTTGACTGGAACGCAAACGCCAAGCTTCTGTCAACGCTTAAGACAACATCGGACAATGTGATTATCAGTGTGTATGACTGTGACCGGAACAAGAACACGGTGTTTGCCACGACGCTGCTTAACAGGCTGTCGTCGATCAATAAGAATGCACCGGTGTTGATGACGGTTACCAACTACTTGACCGAGTTCCCCAATGTCGACTTTGAACAGCTGCAACATTTAAGCTACACGACGGTCACAAATGGGTATCTGGATTATAACAACTTTAAACACAAGAGTTTTATTGATACATACAAGGATAAGTTCCGCACCGAACCCAACACGCTCTATGCAGGTGTGGCTCACGACATAATGCTTTATTTCTCAACGGCATTGTGGCGCCAGGGTGCGGAGTTCTGGCGTAACCCTCAGAAGTTCAGTGCTCCGTCGGGTATGCTCTTCCCGTTTTCGTTGAAACAGCCGTCGCCTACGGGAGGCTATGAGAACCAATATCCGGATATATATCAAATGGTTAATTTCAAACTTACACCGATACAACTGTATTAATACTGCAACCAACAGGTGTTACAAAGCAAGAATATGGAATATCAAACAACAATAAAAACCCCGTTTACGCTGTCAGGCCCGGGACTTCATACTGGCAAATTCACTCATACCACCATTAAACCGGCTGCAGCAGGGCAGGGAATACTCATAAGACGAACTGATGTAGAGGGAATGCCTGAAATACAGGCCGTGGCAGAGAATGTGGCGGATACCAATCACGGTACCACGGTGGCACGAGACCACGTGTCGGTATCGACGATAGAACATCTGATGTCGGCCCTGCACGGTATGCACGTCGACAACGCTATTATTGAGGTCGACGGGCCGGAGGTGCCCATACTCGACGGCAGTGCTTTGCTGTGGGTTGAGCAGATAAAGAAATCGGGCATTGTCACCCTTGATGCAGAGCGCAAATACTTGCATCTGTCGGAAACCATTACTTGGTCGGACAACGAGTCGGGAATAGTTATGACTGCTGAGCCTGCCGAGGACTTCAGAGTCGACTGCGAGATTGAATTCAAAAGCGAGCTGATTGGCAACCAGTCGGCAACGCTGACATCATACACACAGTATGAGAACGCTTTTGCCCGCTGCCGCACTTTTGTCTTCCTGCACGAAGTGGAGATACTGCTTTCGCTCAATCTTATAAAGGGCGGCGATTTGGACAATGCATTGGTATTTGTCGACAAACCGCTTGGTGATGACGAAAAAGAACGTCTGGCGAAGCTTTTCGGCAAGGACAAGGATAGCATCAATGTCAATAACGGTGTGCTCAACACTATAGTCCCATACTTCCCCAATGAGCCCGCGCGTCACAAGTTGCTTGACTTTATGGGCGACGTTTATCTTGTGGGAATGCCTGTGAAGGGGCATTTCACTATCAAATGCCCAGGCCATCGTGCCAATGTCGCACTGGCGCAGCAGATTAGAAAAACGATAATAAACAACTAAACAATTAATATATGATTCTCTACGATTTGCATCCCGAAGCAAAGATCGGGAACAACGTCAAGATTTCAAATTTCACCACCATATATGAGGATGTCGTCATCGGCGACAACACGTGGATTGGTCCGAATGTGACCATCTTTCCAGGAGCCCGTATCGGTAAGAACTGCAAGATTTTTCCAGGTTCCGTCATAGCCGCCATCCCGCAGGATTTGAAGTTCAACGGCGAGTACACCACTGTCGAGATTGGCGACAACAATGTCATCCGCGAATGCTGCACGATAAACCGCGGCACCTCGGCTTCTGGCAAAACGGTTATCGGCGACAACAACCTCATTATGGCCTATGTGCATATTGCCCACGACTGCGTTGTTGGCAGCAACTGCGTATTTGCCAATAATACTACGCTGGCCGGACATATCATTGTCGGCGACTGGGTTGTGCTGGGTGGCAAGACTGCCATTCTGCAATTTGTACACATTGGGTCGCACGTCATAACTATGGGCGGCTCGCTGGTGAACAAGGATGTCCCGCCTTTCGTCAAGGCAGGACGTTACCCAATCTCGTATACGGGTGTAAACTCACTTGGTCTGCAACGCAGAGGCTTCTCACCTGCTGAGATAAACAACATCCAGGATATTTACCGTATTCTGTATCAGAAGGGTCTTATCGTGTCACACGCTGTCGAACTGATTAAAGAACAGTATGGAAATACAAACGAGGGTAAGATTGTTCTGAGCTTCATTGGCAATGCCAACACTGGCTTGATGAAGGGCTACACTTATATGAGCAAACGGGAACACGACCCCGAGGCATAAAGAAAAGGCCGCTGGCAGATGCCAGCGGCCTTAATATTTATATCCTTCTTTTTAAATCATCTTCACTGAACGCTTGATGAACTGCGTCAGTGCTTCGCCTTTCAGCAAGCCGTTGCTCAGCAGGGCGAGGTCGGTCAGTTGGTGGACCAGTTGTTTCTGCTTCTCAGCATCCTGCTCTTTCAGTACTTGCTCTATCAACGGATGGTTGATGTTCACAACAAGATTGTAGCTGTCGGGCATCTCGCCATAGAATCCCATACCGCCACCGCTGGTTTGGCTCATCTCTTTATAGCGGCGCATAAACTCGTTCTGTGTGATAACCATCGGCTGGTCATCGCTCTCCATACTCTCAAGCTGTACCGTGAAACGGGCCTTGTCAACCTCATTCTCTATGATAGGTTTCAGTTTGTCCTTCTCTTCCTGCGAAAGCTTTTCGGGGATGTTGTCGTCGTGGGCTATCAGTTTCTCAACGGTGTCGCCATCCACACGCACAAAGCGTGTCTTCTCAATCTTCTGTTCCAGCAGGTTGATATAGTGCGAGTTCAGTACCGAATCCATCAGCAGCACATCATAGCCTTTCTCTTTTGCCTTGGCGATATAGGCGTGCTGCTCGTCAACGTCCGTAGCGTAGAGATATATGACATTCTTGTCCTTGTCGGTCTGTAAAGCCTTGATTTTATCGCGATAGTCGTCCAGTTTGAAGTACTTGCCCTCGGTATTCTTCAGCAGAGCGAACTTCATAGCGCGCTCGCAGAACTTCTCTTCGGTCAGCATACCGTATTCAACGAATATTTTGATGTCGTCCCATTTCTCTTCAAGCTGTGTTGGAGCATCGGCTACATCGTTGCCGTCTGCGTCTTTCATTTCAATTTTCTGCTTGCTCATCTCCTCCAGCTTGTCAGCCACTTTTTTGCTTATATGCTGGGCAATCTTCTTTACGTTGCTGTCGCTCTGCAGGTAGCTGCGGCTTACATTCAACGGGATGTCCGGGCTGTCGAGCACGCCGTGCAGAAGCATCAGATACTCTGGCACCACGCCTTCGACGCTGTCGGTCACAAACACCTGGTTGCAATAGAGTTGAATCTTGTTGCGGTTGGGGTCGATGGTTTTGCGAACCTTGGGGAAGTAGAGGATGCCTGTCAGGTTGAACGGGTAGTCAACGTTGAGGTGAATCTGGAACAATGGGTCCTCAAAGTTCATCGGGTACAACTCGTGATAGAACTTCTTGTAGTCCTCGTCGGTCAGGGTCGATGGTGCTTTCTTCCAGGCAGGATCGGTGTCATTGATGATGCGCGGCACCTTCTTCTCCACGCGCTTGGGCTCCTTCTTCTTGCCGCCCTTTCCGTCATCTACTTCGTTGAACTCCGTCTCGCTGTCAACCCACTGGCTTTCCTCGCCGAAGCGGATGGCTATGGGCATAAAACGGCAGTATTTTTTTAAGAGCTCAAGGATGCGGTGTTCCTCGAGAAACTCCTTGCAGTCGTCGGCGATATGAAGAATGATGTCGGTGCCGCGCTCCTTGCGCTTGCCCTCTTTCATTTCGAATTCAGGGCTGCCGTCGCAACTCCAGTGCATTGCCGGTTCGTCTTTCCAGCTCTTGGTCTCGATCTCAACCTTGTCGGCGACCATAAACGCCGAGTAGAAACCAAGTCCAAAGTGGCCTATCAGGTTCTCCTGCACGTCTTTGTACTTGTCGAGGAAGTCATTGGCACCGCTGAAAGCTATCTGATTGATGTACTTGTCTATCTCTTCCTGCGTCATACCGATACCACGGTCGCTGATAATCAGCTTTTTCTTGTCAATCTTTACCTCAACGGTAAGGTCGCCCAGCTCGCCCTTGAACTCGCCGCGCGACGACAGAGCTTTAAGCTTCTGAGTGGCATCGATGGCATTAGAAATCAATTCGCGCAGAAAAATCTCGTGATCCGAATAAAGGAACTTCTTGATGACCGGGAAAATGTTCTCGGTCTGAACGTTCAAATTACCTTGCATAATTATTTTATTTTATATATATAATTTTCTGCCTTTATATTTTGCAAAAAGCATACCAAAGGCCAAAAAACTGACATTTTGTCAGTCAATGTCAGCGTATTGCCAGTTGTGTTTATAATAGTTGTTTTACTGATTGAAACACAGTTTCTTGTGGTGGTTTGTAAAGGAGTTTAGGTCAGCAGAGAAAACACCTCAAAAAGCCTTCTCTCAACTCCCTGATTTCCACATACCAAATACCTATCAAACTTTACTCAAAGTTTTGTCAAGTTTTAGTCAAATTCTACCTCAGTAGAGTATAGTAGAAAATAGGTTCGGATTTGGTAGAAGTATGACATAATGTCAGTATTGTTCTTGTGAGTATCGTGATCTCTGTTTTGCAATAAAAACCGCTTCCTGGCGTTATAAAAATGATCGCAAAGAAAACCGTGATGATAAAATACATCGCCGATAGGGAGCACTATACCGAGGTGCTTGCGCAGTGCGCCAGTGTCAAGCACGACCTGTGGATTGGTACAGCTGATTTGAAGGACCTTTATGTCGGGAAGTCTGGTGCCAAAGTTGAGCCGTTTCTTGCAGTCCTCGACCGCCTTTTGCGTCGAGGCGTCGACATACGCTTGCTTCACGCCAAGGAGCCCGGCGAGAACTTCCGCGAGGATTTTGACCGTCTTCCGGGCCTTTGGAACGGTCTGCAGCGGCGTCTTTGTCCTCGGGTCCACTTCAAGTTGCTGGTGTTCGACTGCTCTTTGGCCTATATCGGTTCGGCCAATTTGACTGGTGCAGGAATGGGAATGAAAGGCGAGGGCAACCGCAATTTCGAGGCGGGCATTCTTACTGACGAGCCTTCGCTGGTCGATGCCGCCGCCGACCACCTCGACAGCGTCTGGCAAGGTCGTCACTGCAAGACCTGCAAACGCAAAGACTTCTGCGGAGACAGGATAAAATGAAAGTTATACATAACAAATTATAATTATGATAGATAATATTATTGAATACAATAAAAAGTTTGTTGCTGAAAGGGGATATGAGAAGTATGTCACGGACAAATACCCTGACAAGAAACTCGCCGTGCTGTCGTGTATGGACACACGCCTCACGGAGTTGCTGCCTGCCGCCCTTGGCCTGCGCAACGGCGACGCAAAGATTATCAAGAACGCTGGAGGTCTGGTCATAACTCCTTTTGACTCGGCAATTCGCAGCCTTATAGTGGCTATTTATGAACTTGGAGTTGATAGTATTATGGTTGTGGCACACTCTCATTGTGGGGCTTGCCATATGAGTTACGACCATTTCCACGACGAGATGCTGGCCAGAGGTGTCACCGACCAGACTCTTGACACTATCCGCAAATGCGGCATTGACTTAAACCACTGGCTGGAAGGTTTCAAGGACACAGAGGAAAGCGTCCGCAAGACCGTCGAGACTATCCTCACACATCCCCTCGTTCCCAAAGATGTAACGGTTCGAGGCTTCATCATCGACTCCGAAACAGGCGCATTAGATGAGGTAAAGTAAAGGAAATATCCTCTTCGAGCGTTCCGCTTCGAATCTTTTTTCCGATCTGTACATATTGAACAGCTTCGCTCTTGGGAAAACGACCTTTGTCTCAAGTTGAAAAAACTCCGTAAGAAAACGGAATAGTTCTTCGTAGCGCATACATTACAAGTCTCCAAATTCCCAAACTAAACACTAATTTTGAGATTATTTCAAAAAAGTTCGTATCTTTGCAGCGTGAAATGAAAAATAGAGAATGTAAGAAATAGAAAGAAAAAACAACATATAGTAATAGCGTTTGCTGTTTGTTCCGACCTATGTGAAACGTGGAAAATTTCAAAGGGAATTGCAAAAGCAAATGCTCGCCGATGTGCGGGCATTTTGTCTATTCCCGAAGGTACTTTCCACGACCTCACATAGGAGACGAGATGCTCGCCTCCTTTTTTGTATGGTCGTTGGGAAGAATGGGGATAGGCTGCAAACCGCTGAATAAAAACAGCGAACGACCATGCCCATAAAGTCTCTTATCGGCGAGTTGCCCAAGATTGTGAGCGACGGCAACCGCGAAGCGGCGGCAATTCTCGACCGCCTCAGTTCAGCTAACCGCATCACCCTGCAGACAAACGAGGTGGTGCTGCCGGCAAAAGCATCCTCAAACATCCGTTTTGGTACGCAGGCATCCCTGCCTGCGGCAGATATGAACCGACTTATTTATGGCGACAACCTGCTGGCTATGCAGGCGCTGCTGGCTGGCGACCCGCAGACGGGGCTCCCCTCGCTGCGAGGCAAGGTAGACCTTATCTATATCGACCCACCTTTCGACAGCAAGGCCGATTACCGCACCAAGCTCACCCTCCCCGGCGGCGACATCAATCAAAAGCCCACCACTATCGAACAATTTGCCTACGCCGACACCTGGAAGGACGGTACCGTCAGCTATCTGCGTATGCTCTACCCCCGCCTGATGCTGATGCGCGAACTCCTCTCCGACCACGGCAGCATCTACGTCCATATCGACTGGCACGTCGGCCACTATGTCAAGGTGCTGATGGATGAGATATTCGGGAAGGAAAACTTTCGAAATGAAATAGCATGGTGCTATAGTGGTCCCACACCAACCAATACAACATTTGCAAGAAAACACGATACAATACTCTTCTATGCCCTTGGGAGTAATTATACTTTCAATGTCCAATACGTAGAACACAAGAGTGGATTACATAATACTGGACAAGTGTTTGGTAGTAATGAAGGAAATAGCAGTGCAGTATCTGCCATGGAAGAGCGAGGGAAAAAGTTAGAAGATTGGTGGACTGACATCTACACAGGAGACAGATACCGGTCAGAGCAAGTAGGATATGCTACACAGAAACCCACTAAACTCCTCGAGCGTATCATCGAAGCCTCCAGCAACGAGGGTGACTTGGTATGTGACTTCTTCGGTGGCAGCGGCACTACGGCGGCGGTGGCCGAGCGGCTGGGGCGTAGGTGGATAACCTCCGACATCGGCAAGCCAGCCACGCTGGTGATGCGCAAGCGACTGATTGACCAGGAGGTGAAGCCGTTCCTCTACCAGGCCATCGGCGACTACCAAAAGGAGATGATGCACGGCACTCGCCTGTTCAAGAACATTGGTGAACTGAGCCAGGTGGTGATGCAACTCTACGGCGCGCTGCCATTCACCCCCGACCAGGTGAGCGACCGCAATTTCGGTTATATCAAGGATGAGCGCACTTTAGTATTTGTCGATAGTCCCAACAAATTGACCGGTCGCGCCACCTTGCGCCGCGCCAGCGAGGCCACACAGAGCCTCTTGGGTGGCGGATGGAAGAAGTGCATCGTGCTGGCGTGGAACTTTAGCTTCGACATCAGCACCGCCATCGAGGAATACAAGAATACCGTCGAGGTGCTGGTCATTCCGCCCGACCTGATGGACAAACTCAAGAAGCAAGGCTTCAGCAAGCTGATACAGAGCGGTACGGTGCGCTTCAGCGGCCTGCAATATCTCTCGCTGTACCCCATAAAGAAACACACCACCGCCGACGGCGATGTGCTGACCATACGCCTGAAGGATTATGTGCAGCTGTCGCCCGAGAATATACCGCTCGACGACAAAGACCGCGAGGCGGTGCGCCGCCTGATGGCCGAAGACCCGCTGGCGTTGATAGAATACTGGAGCATAGACCCCGACTACGACGGCGTAACCTTCCGCTCCACTTGGCAAGACTACCGCGAGAATACCGCCCAAGACCACGACCCGTTGCATTGCATTTACCGCGCCGACCTCACCGTACCGCACAAAGACAGCCGTGCCGTCTGCGTCAAGGCCGTCGATGTCTTCGGATTCGAGTGCGTAGTGGTGGAACGAATATAATATAGTGGCTATGGAATACAATCAAGACAATATATCGCTGCTGCTGGCGCAGCGGCTGAGTGACAAGGTAAGCGAGGCCTGGGAGAGCGGAGAGATGATGGAACGGGTGACGCCCGTGACTCGCGAACTGCTGCAATACTGGTTCTGCGAGCCGTTCACCACCGAGCGTACCTACAACTTCCACGCAGGACAGCGGCAGGCCATACTGAACACCATCTACCTGCACGAAGTAGCAGGAGTGCAAACCGTGGAGGACAACTACGCCAGCGTGATGGCCGACGAGATGGGGATGGTGGATATGAACAACCTGCAGCAGGAGAAGTACCGTCTGCCCAAATATGCTGTCAAGATGGCCACCGGAACCGGTAAGACGTGGGTGATGCACGCCTTGGTGCTGTGGCAGATGCTCAACGCACGGCACACGGGGGACGACCGTTACACACAGCGCTTCCTGCTTATCGCCCCCGGCATCATCGTCTATGAGCGGCTGCTCGACGCCTACCTTGGCAAGATGGAGAAGGGCGAACGGAGGGCAGACAACTCTGACCTGCACCGTTACCAAGAGCTCTTTCTGCCTCCACAATACCGTGAAGAGGTATTCAACTTCGTGCAGACCAACACCGTAAGCAAGGAGCAAGGAATAGGACGCAAGGCTACGGGTGAGGGCTTGATAGCCATCACCAACTGGCACCTGTTCCTGCAAAAAGAGGACGACGAGAAAGAGCTGGTAGATGAGTTGCTGCCGTTGCGGCCAGGCATTGCCAGCGGCAACAGCCTTGACGTACTCGACCGGCGCTACCTGCGTGGCACCGAGGCGGAATACCTGCACGACCTGCCGGACCTGATGGTCATCAACGATGAGGCACACCATGTGCACGAGAATGGAGGAGACGAGGACGACGTGCAATGGCAACAGGCGCTGGACTATATGCTGCAGGGCAAGCGCTGCAGGGTGCAGGTGGACTTCAGCGCTACACCCTACGAACAGCGTGGAAGTGGCCGTAGGACAAGAAAGATATATTTCCCGCACATAGTGGTAGATTTCGACCTGAAGGAGGCTATGCAACACGGGCTGGTGAAGACTCTCTCGCTCGACCAGCGGCAAAGCCTTACCGAGTTGGAGGGTCTTGATTACAGCGCCATAAGAGAAGGCAGGTCAGTGATAGCCCTCAGCGACGGACAGAAACTGATGCTGCGGGCAGGTATGGAAAGGCTGAACCGGTTGCAAGAGGACTTTGGCAATCAAAAATATGCCAAGATGCTTGTGGTGTGCGAGGATACGAAGGTTACACCACTGGTGGAGCACTATCTCATCAGCGAAGGTCTTGCTCCAGAGGAGGTGCTGCGAGTGGACAGCGACGCCAAAGGCAATATGAAAGACGAAGAGTGGCATCGCGTCAGCGAAAGGCTTAGCAATGTGGATCACTATGCCGAGCCGCGTGTGATAGTAAGTGTTATGATGTTGCGTGAAGGATTTGATGTGAACAATATATGCGTCATAGTACCACTTCGCAGTAGTGAATCCTCCATCTTACTCGAACAGGTAGTAGGTCGAGGCTTGCGCCTGATGTGGCGAGAACCGGAGTATGCTGATTCCAAGTTGGAAAACCGACATCGCCTGTTGGTGGAGAAGCGAGAACCGCTGAACTATATGGACATCTTGTTCATCGTGGAGCATCCTCGTTTCCGTGAGTTCTACGACGAGCTAATCAATGGCGGTTTGGCGGCGGTGGACACTGGAGCAAGTTCGGCAAACGCCATGGGTGACATGGTGACAGCCGAGCTGAAAGACGGTTACGAGAAGTACGATATAGCATGGATAAATATCATGCGCGAAAGCGAAGAGCTGCTGGAGATGCCTATGCCAGAGGTTAATCGTATGGAGACCTTCACCGCCTACACGCTGCAACAGCTACGTAGGTACCTGGCAACTGATGGGGAGACATTCGTATCGCAAGCAGTAGCCATGAAGACCACATTCGGCAAGTTTACCGTAAAGGCAGACCTCTTCACTGCCGACAGCTATCGTGAATATTTACAGAAACTGCTACGGACAGTTACACATATGCAAAACCATAATATGCCTGTGTTTCAGATTGGCGAGGCCATGCTCATGCAAACACTTGACAGGTATATCAGACAACGACTCTTCGGGCAGGAGTTTGACCCATTTAATGGCAACGACTGGAAGATATTGTTGGCACAGAACGGCGTTGTGACGCAACATATTATAAAGGTAATGTCTGCTGAACTATTCCATTTACAACAGAAAGTTCAATTGACAGAGGCTGAAGTGGAACAGACTTGGTTTTCAAGCATGGATAAACTGCCTATGCGTGAACAATTCTCGCAAGAATACCATAAGACCATCTATACTCGTACAGCATACCCGTCGCACGGTGGCGGCTTGGAACACTCTTTTATGGATTTTGTTGATAACGATGGCGATGTGGAATGCTGGATCAAGATAAGCGAAACACGACATCGCTTTGCTTCCATTTCCTATATGAGGACCGATGGACTTCTGGCTACATACCATCCCGACTTTATCGTGGAGACAAATGATAGATTGTATCTTGTAGAGACAAAGGGGACAGACAAAGTGAAGGATAGAAATGTACAACAGAAACGTAGGGCTGCGACAGAGTGGTGCGAGAAGATTAACCAGTTGCCAGAGCAATCTCGAAATGGCAAGGTGTGGGAGTATATACTGTTAGGCGAGGACACCTTCTATGGACTATCTATGAATGGTGCCACGCTTACAGATATCTTCAACCACTGCCGAGTTAGTTCTGCAATGGTTCAAGGTGTATTGTCTTTTGAATAGAAATTGTTAAAGTATACTTCCTGAAAGGAGCACTATAATCACCCTATAGGTAACATAGTGGCATACAAAAGGTGATGAAAAGGGATCTTAAAGGGGGGCAAAACCAATAGAGAGGTATGACGGGTACAGGATGTAATGTGTAAAATTTGCATATATGTATTGACTGATCTGTCAAGGATAATTTGAAAGTTAGAATAACACGCATTTTTGCGTGTTATTTGTCATAAAACCTGTGTAAAAAATACACAAGTTTTGGGGAGTGTATTCCGCAAAATATTATAATATTTTGATGATTATATTCACAGAAAATAGAATAATTGTATATATCTGAGCTGTGCAGCTGTTGCAAAAAATGCAACAACTATTAAATTGCTCATATGAAGAGGATTGGTGGGTGTCGCATAATTCGCGACACCCACTATAAGATGATATGTGCAAAATTTGCACATACCACTACGAATAACGTGTAAAAAACGCACGTTGTTAAAATTCCCTAGCAATATGCAACTGTTCGGAAATACCAATCAACTGCCGGAGATGGTAACTTGTAAGGAATTCTTACAAGCTGAGATATATACCGTCCTTTTGTGTGCCCCCAAAGTTTTTATTCATTATTTTTTTATGTAAAAATGCAGTAATAATTATTGGTTTTTAATAAAAACTCAGAAATATGCCGTTTATTTCGTATCTTTGCATCCTGTAAAATACAAGAAAAAGACGACAGATAATACAAAAATGACTGATTTTGCGGCTATAGATTTTGAGACGGCCAACGGGCAGCGCAGCAGTGTGTGCAGCGTCGGTGTGGTCGTTGTGCGGCAGGGTAGGGTGATGGACTCGTTCTACAGCCTTATAAAGCCTGAGCCTAACTACTATGCCTGGTTCTGCCAGCAGGTACACGGTTTGGGTCACGAGGACACAGACGATGCGGATGTGTTCCCCGAGGTTTGGCAACGCATCGCACCCAAAATCGAAGGACTTCCGTTGGTTGCGCACAATTCGCCATTCGATGAAGGCTGTCTGCGGGCCGTGATGCAGGTCTATCGAATGGACTGGCCTGATTACAGGTTCTATTGCACCTGCCGCGCTGCACGGCGGGTATTCGGGCGTCGATTGCCTAATCATCAGCTTCATACGGTGGCAGAAGCTTGTGGCTATTGTCTTGAAAACCACCATCACGCCTTGGCTGATGCCGAAGCGTGCGCAGCAATTGCACTGAAAATATTGTAAAAGCGGAAAACGGAAAGCGGAAAACGGAAAGCGGAATATGTATTGTCCCTTAACTTCCCTTAACTCACTTTAACTATCAATCCCTGCCAGGATGACGACAATCTCGCCTTTGACCTCTTTGGCGGCAAAGTGGTCGTGCACCTCACGCAGGGTGCCACGGGCGGTCTCGGCGTGGAGTTTGCTGATTTCGCGACTGACGCTGACTTGGCGCTCCTCGCCAACGACCTCTATAAGCTGTTCCAGCAGTTTTACGAGGCGGAAAGGGCTCTCGTAGATAATCATTGTGCGGCTCTCCTCTGCCAGACGCTGTATGGCAGTCTGGCGGCCTTTCTTGTGTGGAAGGAAGCCTTCGAAAATGAAGCGGTCGCAAGGCAAGCCACTGTCTATTAGTGCGGGCACAAAAGCTGTGGCTCCAGGCAGGCATTCAACTTCTACGCCTTTTTTCACAGCTTCGCGCACCAGTAGAAATCCGGGGTCGCTGATGCCAGGGGTGCCGGCATCGGTGACTATGGCAATCGTCATTCCGCTCTGCAGCTTATCTACAAGGCTGTCCACCACTTTGTGCTCGTTGAAGATATGGTAAGCTTGCATCGGTGTCTCAATGCAGTAGTGCTGCATCAGTACTCGACTGGTGCGTGTGTCCTCGGCCAATATCAAGTCTACCGACTTTAAAACCTCGACGGCACGAAAAGTTATGTCGCCGAGGTTTCCTACAGGTGTCGGTACCAGATATAACTTTGAATTCTGAATTTTGAATTTTGAATCAGATTGTTCCATATTTCGAAATTCAACTTTCGAAATTCAAGAGCGGTCTTTATTCTTCCTCGAAGTCGTCGGGTATCTCCATATCGTGGAAGACGTTGGTGACATCGTCGTCCTCTTCCAGAATGTTGATAACCTTCAACACTTTGCGTATTGATTCTTCGTCGATCGAGCGGGTGGTATTGGGGATGCGCTGCAGTTCGGCGCTCTCGCACTCAATGCCCATAGTCTCAAGCATCTTGACCATATTGCCGAAGTCCTCGTATGCGGTGTAGAGGGTCAGGTACTCATCGTCGACCTCCATCTCTTCCAGACCGCCGTCAATGAGTTCCATCTCAAGCTCTTCGACATTCATCTCGGGCTTGCGCGGAATTGAGAAGACACCCTTGCGGGTAAAGAGGAAGCTGAGGCTTCCGTTGGTCTCCAGCGTGCCGCCGAACTTGTTCATAATCGATTTGACGTTGGCAACGGTACGGTTGTTGTTGTCCGACAGGGCCTCGATGAAGAGGGCAATACCGTGGTTGACGTGGCACTCAAAGGTGAGTTCCTGCATAGCGGCGGCGTCCTTGTCGTTGGCCTTGTTGATGGCACGTTGCAGAGTGTCCTTGGGCATATTGCATCCACGGGCGTTCTGCACCAGAAGGCGCAAACGGGGGTTGCTGTCTGGGTCGGGACCACCCTCACGTACTGCAATAGCTACCTGTTTCAAGATGTTGGAATACTGTTTGGAGCGCTTGGCATCTGCTGCACCTTTGGCTCTCTTAATCTTTGACCATTTATTGTGTCCTGACATAATAAAAAAGTTATTTAATTATTGATTATTTGATTTTGAATTTGATATACGTAATAGGTTTGCCTTCCTTGAGGAACATTGACTCATAGAATGTCTGTACGGCCGTGGCCATTCCGCCATAGCCCGAGGCATAAAGGTCGGCGGTGGAGAATTCCACTTCGTAGCCTGCAGGGGCTATCACTTCATCCATCGTGTAGTCGTACAGCTCACGCGAGTCGGTCTTCAGGTGGATAGGACCACCAGGTCTCAGCATCTCGCGGTAGTGGCCGAGAAAACGCTCGCTGGTCAGTCGCTTCATAGGTTTCTTGGGCTGCGGGTCGGGGAAGGTAATCCATATCTCCGACACCTCGTCTTTGGCGAAGAAGCTGGCAATCATCTCGATGCGTGTGCGGATAAAAGCCACGTTCTTCATCTGCTCTTCGTTGCTCGTCTTGGCTCCGCGCCACAGACGAGCGCCCTTGATGTCGACACCTATATAGTTTCTTGCGGCGTTCTCACGTGCCAAGGCAATGGTGTATTCGCCTTTGCCACATCCCAGTTCCAGCACAATAGGGTTGTCGTTGCCGAAAAACTCGTTCCAACGGCCTCGCCATTCAAAGCCGTGTTCCTCCAGATATTCAAACGAAATCTGGAAAAGGTTGGGAAATGTCAGATTCTCAGCAAATCGTGCTAACTTGTGCTTTCCCATAGCTTACCATTTCTTGATGGTGACATCGCCCTTGTACCATTCCTTGATGTGGTCGTACTTGGCCTCAATCTCGGTGCGGCTGGCGGCGCTGCCCATACTTACATAATACATACCGTAGCGGTTGATGATATAGGCATCGCAGCCTTTGGCTTTCAACTGGCTGCATTGACGGTCGGCATTGCTCTTGTTGACGTATGCGCCCGCAATGACATCAAAGCCCTGTTTCGAGGCTGTCAACACTTTCGAAGCTACAGGTGCAGGCTTGTCGGCTTTCTTTTTAGCCACCTTTGCAGGCTCCTCTTTGGGCAGCAGTGACGGGTCGGGTGTAAGCTCGTCGGCAGGCACCACTTCGCTCAGTATGCGCTCAAAGGTGTTGTACGACAGCAGTTCTGAGCGGATGATGACCGCTTTGCGCTTCATCTGCTTGTCCTTAAGCACAGGCATCATATACTCACGAACATAGTCTTTATAATTGAGAAGCGACTGGAAGTGGAACTCCTCGTCGGCCAGTTCCTCGCGCAGACGCTGCTCAGTGTACTTGCCAGCCTGATCAATAAAGATCTCTTCGTTATCGCTCTGCTTCAAATCCTTGAGGTAACTCTTGAAATAGGGAGTCATCTCAGCAATGATCTCGTCGCGTTGCGAGATTATCTCGCTGTCGCTGAACTGCAGCCCCTCCATACTCATCGTGTAGTTGGTCAGATTGTCGCGTGCCGCCTCCTTGTCGTAGTTGGCGGGAGCAGCGAATTCTACTGTTTCTGCAGCATCGGCCTTGTTGCTCGACGGTCTCTCAATGTTGAACTGTTGCAATGCCCAGTCGCGTCCCTTGCTGTTGAAGAGATAGCGGTCTATCACTGCGGCGCAGGCCAGAAGCACAAGCAGAATGACAAGGATCCAAAGCAGCGCCTTCCAGAAGCCGCCCTTTTTCTTCTTTTCCTTGTCTTTCTCTTTGTTCTTAATCTCTTTCTCCATCGAGCCGTCCGACTCGTCTATTGCGTCGAGCTGATGCAAAGTGTTGATGGTGTCATCGTCTCCGAAGGCTTTTACTGGCTCAGGTGCAGGGGTCTGCTTGGGCTCAGGAATGGGTTCTGGCTCAGGCTCGGGGACAGGAGTCGGTTCTGGCTCAGGTTCTGGTTCGGGCTCAGGTTCCGGAACGGGAGTTGGCTCGGGTTCCACAACAGGCTCCGGCTCTACAACTGGTTCTTGTTCCTCAATAGGCTCGGGTTCTGGTTCGGGCTCTGGTTCGGGCTCAGGCTCTGGTTCAGGCTCAGGCTCTGGTTCAGGCTCGGGAACAGGAATTGGCTCGGGCTCGGGTTCGGGTTCGGGCTTGATGGTGGAGCCAGTCAGCATAGAGGTGCTGACCACTTCGCCCTCTTTCAGCGGCTGCTCAAAGGCAGCAAAGGGGTCGGAAGTGTCGGCGTTGTTATAGCTGTGGATGCCGCTCACGGGATTCAGCTTCTGGGCAGTGCTTTTAAGGTTCAGACCCTCGGCAGGCTCAAAGCCGTATTTGCCTTCGGCCAGTGTCACGCAGCCCAGGTCGCTCAGTTGGCAGCGTCCTTCGGCATCGAGTTTGACGCTCAATGCGTCGATGTAATTCTTCCATATCTTCTCGGCGGTGCCTCTGCCGACGCATTCTTTGTCGGCCAGAAACTGCACAAAATCACCGCTCTCAGTCCCGCTCGGCATCATCTCGATTATTCGCCGAGAGGGGTAGAATGTACCTGACGCCTTGTCGAGGTGGGCCTCAATCTCTTTTGTCGCCAATACACCGGCTTGCGGTATTGCCACCGCCTTGCCGCTCTTCAGGTATTCTACCAGATAATCGGTTATATTCATTCTGTCAATTATTTATTACAGTTTTTGAAGGTCTTCGGGGATGTCTATTGCCACGCTCTCCTTGGTGGTCTCTAATACGCGGATGCGGTAGCCGTTCTCCATCCAGCGCAGTTGCTCGAGCGATTCGCATTTCTCGAGCGGTGTCTGTGGCAGCTGCACCACATCCTGCAGCACCTCGCGGCGGAATGCATAGATGCCTATGTGCTTGTAATAGCTCACGCGGCGCATACGCAGCCACATCTCTTTTGCAATGCCACGCATATAGGGCAGCGGCTGGCGGCTGAAGTAGAGGGCGTCGCCGTTCTTGTCGCACACCACCTTCACCGTGTTGGTCGAGTTGAGTTCGGCCAGGGTGCTGATGCGTTTCTTCAGCGTGGCAATCTGCACGTTGGGGTCTTCGAAGGCCTTGGCAACCAGTTTCAAGTGCTCGGCAGCCACCTTGGGCTCGTCGCCCTGGATGTTGATGATGACATCATATTTGCTCACATCCTCCTGCAGCTTGGTGATAGCCTCGCCGCAGCGGTCGGTACCGCTCTTGTGGTGCTTGCCGGTCATAATGGCTTCGCCGCCGAAGCCGGCTACGGTCTCCATAATGCGTTTGTCCTCGGTGGCCACCACCACGTGGTCTACCAGTCCGGTGTTGTTTACGCCGTTCCAGACGTGTTCAATCATAGTCTTGCCATTGATTACCACCAGTGGCTTGCCAGGGAAGCGGGTCGAGTTGTAGCGTGCGGGAATTATGCCTAATATTTTCATAACGTTATGGTTTAAAGTTTAAAACAATCCATTGAATTCTGCATCTATTTTGTTTATTACAGTGCCAAGGTCTTCGCGGCTGTCGGCAAAGTTCAGCTCGTCGATGTCAATCATCATAGCCTTGCCCTTGTCGTAGCCTTCAAACCAGCGCTCGTAGCGCTCGTTGAGGTTGGTCAGGTAGTCGAGCCTTATCGAGCTCTCGTAGCTGCGTCCGCGCCGCTGAATCTGCTTGATGAGCGACGGCACCTCGCCGTGCAGGTATATCAGCAGGTCGGGCGGCTGCACAAACGACTCCAGCAACTCGAACACAGCAATGTAGTTCTCATAGTCGCGAGTGTTCATCAGTCCCATAGCCTGCAGGTTGGGGGCGAAGATATAGGCGTCCTCATACAGAGTGCGGTCCTGCACAAAGTCGAGCCCCGTCTGCTTCATCTCCAGCAGCTGTTTGTACCTTGTATGGAGGTAGTAGATCTGCAGATTGAAGCTCCAGCGCCGCATATCCTCGTAGAAGCTGTTGATATACGGGTTGTCGTCCATCTTCTCCTGCAGCACCTCGTAGCCGTAGTGTTTGGCCAGCTTCTCGGTCAGCGTGGTCTTGCCCGATCCTATGTTGCCTGCTATTGCTATATGCATATATTTATGTCGTTTGTCTTTATTGAATACATCCATACGCCGTTTTTCTGCCACTCTTTTCTGCTCTGTAACGCACTTTCGCGCTGATACAGAAAAGAATAGCAGCAAAACGCTGTCGTTATTTAAAAAGCAAATATACGCTTTTTTCCTAAATTGCAAAACCTTTTTGACAAAAAAAAGCAAATCATCGCAGCGCCGGCCACTTGACGAAGTCTTGCCGGTCAGACGGAAAAACGACGTATGGCATTGGTTTGACGGTGCGACACACCCCGGCCTAAGCTTTTTAGCTATCGGAACAGCTGGTGCGACACACCCCGGCCTTCGATTTTGTTCACCGCTTCACAATTGGAACGGCTGATGCGACACACCCCGGCCTTCGGCCACCCCTCTCCGAGAGGGGATGGCGCGGCAGCGCAACACTTTCTAATCATTGACAATTAAAGTGATGCGTCAGCCCATCCCCTCTCGGAGAGGGGTGGCCGAAGGCCGGGGTGTGTCGCACCGTCAAACATCGACAATCCGGGGTGTGTCGCACCGTCAAACATTGACAATCCGGGGGGTGTCGTTCCGTCAAACATCGACAATCCGGGGTGTGTCGCACCGTCAAACATCGACAATCTGGGGTGTGTCGCATTGTCAAGCCAAAGCATTACAATATAATCCGTCGCCCCGTCGGGGCTTCCCTTTTAAAGTAAGAAAAACAGCAAGCGACCTCGAGAGGTTGAATTTCAATATCCTCACTCCGAGGCGTCCACTACCCATAAGTCTTGCCAAACCCCGAGGGGTTGACGCTCAATAACCGTTGGTGCGGAGCACCCGCGGGACACGGCACCGGACGATACAGCACGACCCTAAAAGGGTCGCCCAAGAAGAATCAAATGTGCAGGCAGGTGGGGCACTCCTCCAGAGTGCCATTGGTACAGCATAGGCACCGCAGGTCGGAACGACCTGCGGTTATTGAGCGGTGACGCTTTCAGCGTCGTATATCCGTTCCTTCCGGGCAATCCGTGTTCAAAAAATAATTCGTTCAATTCGTGTGATTCGTGTTCAAAAAGCAACCCGTGTAATTCGCGTTCAAGAAACCGCCTCATCCTCATCCTTTCAAGGGACCAACTCCGGTCGTTGTACAATATATGTACAATACTTGTACAATATTTGTACGTTTACAATTGTACATATATTGTACAAGTATTGTACAAATATTGTACAACGACCAGTGTTGGTATGGGTCGGGTCGGGGAGAGGTGCAAGTTTTTTTTAGGTTTGCTACACGATTTTTGTTTTTTGTGCGTTATCTTGTTTTCGAGAGTGGTTTTTAAGATTTTTTTGTGATTGTTTTTGAAACTTTTTGAAGGCCTAAAGCTACTATGGAGGCAGAAGAAACAGAATAAATTGAAGCAATGAAACGTATCTATTTGGCAATCATTTTCGTCCTTGTTGGCACCCTTGCTGTGCAGGATGCCTGGGCGGGACGCGGCAAGAAGGAGCCCAACAAGGGCTACCGCTTTACGCTGTTTATCTATGGCAACACCGACACGGTGATGTATCTGGGCAACTATTATGCCGGTGGCACTTACGCTTTCGACACGGCACGCATTTCGAACAAGGGAATGTTCGTGTTCGAGGACAAGGAGGCAGTGCTGAAGCCGGGCCTCTACTTCTTTGTCAATCCGGCGGGAACCTACGTCGAGTTTGCCGTCTACAACAACGAGAAGCTTGACTTCCACTTCGATACCGAAGAACCTGGCTGGCAGAACAATATGGTGGTGAAAGGCTCGAAGGAGAACAAGTTGTTGTTCGACTTCCACAAGGCCAACCGCGCCGTTTACCGCACCATCGACTCGGCCCAGGCCGCTATGACCGACAGCGCGGCCTTCGCCGCTTTCAGGCAACGCCAGATGGCGCGTATGGACAGCATCAAATATGCCTGTATCGACAACAATCCCAACAGCCTGTTGGCCCTGCTGATGAACGCCACCCGCGACCCCGACATCCCCGACACGGACAAGGACGGCAACAAGCTGGGCGACAGGGAAAAATGGGAATATATGATGGAGCACTATTTCGACCATTCGCGCTTGGAGGACGACGCCTTGGTGCGCACACCGAAGGCTGTGTTCAAGCAGCGCTTGGACCGCTATCTCAATGTCTATCTGAAGAATGCGCCGCCCGAAATCATCATCAAGTACATCGACCCACTGATAGACAGGGCAAAGCCGTCGAAGGAGAACTTCCGCTATCTGGTCCACACCCTCAGCGAGAAGTATCTGCAAAGCAACGTGATGAGCTATGACGAGATATATGTGCATTTAGTGAAGCGCTACATCGAGCCGGGGCTGTGCGAATGGATGTCGCCCAGCACGGTGGATATGAACGTGAAGCGCGCCGACACGTGGGAGAAGCTGCTCATCGGCAGGCCGGCGCCGCCGCTGATAATGAAGGACGACAAGGGGCAGGTGCAGTCGCTCTACAACCTGAAGAGCAAGTACACGCTGCTTATCTTCTGGTCGCCCACCTGCGGCCACTGCAAGACCATAATCCCCGACCTATACAAGCGCTATGCACACTATAAAGAGAAGTGCGACATTTCGGCCTACGCAGTGCTCAGCGAGCCCGACGACGCCACGCGCCCCAAATGGCACGAGTTCATCAAGAACAACCATTTAGACTGGATAAACATCGACGGCGGCGAGGCTAACCTTGACTGGCACGAGGTGTACGACATCGTGACCACGCCACAGATCTACCTGCTCGACAAGGACAAGAAGATTCTTGCCAAGAAGCTCGACGCCGAGACCTTCGAGGAGGTCCTCAAGGCCCTGGAGCACATAAAGTGAAGCAAACAAACTAAACACAACAATAAATGAAAAAGAGTTTACTCATCATCGGCTGTGCCACGCTGCTGCTGGCGACGGCCTGCAAAAACAAGAATGATATGGACAACCCCTTCTTCGGGGAATGGAACACGCCTTATGGCATCCCCGACTTTGAGAAAATCAAGCCCGAGCACTATATGCCCGCCTTCGAGGAGGGTATGAAGCGCCAGAAAGCCGAAATCGACGCCATTGTGAACAACAGCGAGGCCCCGACCTTCGCCAATACGATAGAGGCCCTGGAGCAGAGCGGCGCCCTACTGAACGAGGTCAGCGCCGTGTTCTTCAACCTGACAGAGTGCATCAACAGCAAAAAGATGGAGGAGATTGCCGAAGAGGTGACACCCCTTGTGTCGGCCCACGGCGACGACATTATGCTTAACGCCAAGCTCTTTGAGCGCGTCAAGGCCGTCTACGACCAGCGCGAGGCTATGGGGCTTGACGGCGAGCAGCTGCGCCTGACCGAGGAGACCTACAAGAGCTTTGTGCGCAACGGCGCCAACATCCCCGCCGACAAGCAGGAGCGTTTCCGCGAAATCAACAACCTGCTGTCGTCGCTGACGCTGCGCTTCGGCAACAACGTGCTGAAGGCTACCAACAGCGCACAGCTTGCCTTGACAGAAGAGCAAGTGAAGGGCCTTGGCCTTACCGACGGCCAGCTGGCAGCGGCGAAAGAGGCTGCCGAGGCCGACAGCAACTGCAAGGAGCCTTACCTTTTCACGCTGCATATGCCCAGCTGGGAGCCGTTTATGCAGAACTGCAACGACCGTGCTCTGCGTCAAAAGATGTGGGAGAACTATGCCAACCGCTGCGTGAAGGGCACGGCGTTCGACAACAGCGCCATCATCGACAGCATAGTCAACCTGCGACTGGAGCGCGCCCAGATTCTGGGCTTCGAGAGCCACGCCGCCTATACGCTCGACGACTGTCTGGCCAAGACGCCCGAGGCTGTCTACAAGTGCCTTATGGACCTCTGGACACCGGCTCTGAAAAAGGCCAAACAGGAGCGCGACGAGTATCAGAAGATGCTTGCACAGGACCATCCCGGCGAGAAACTGCAGCCGTGGGACTGGCGCTACTACTGCGAGAAGCTGCGCGCCGAGCGCTACAGCCTCGACGAGGAGCAGATTCGCCAGTATTTCCCGCTTGAGCGTGTGCGCCAAGGTGCCTTTACCGTTGCCAACAAGCTCTATGGCATCACCTTCCGCGAGAACGACGATCTGCCTAAATATCACCCCGACGCCATCAGCTATGAGGTTATGGACGGCAACAAGGTCATCGCTATTCTTTATATGGACTTCTTCCCGCGCGAGAGCAAGCGCAGCGGCGCTTGGATGACCAACTTCCGCGAACAATATGTCGACAAGGACGGCAACAACGTCATTCCCATCATTCAGATGGTGTGCAACTTCACCAAGCCCACCAAGGACAAGCCGTCGCTGCTCAACTTCGACGAGTCGGAGACCCTATTCCACGAGTTTGGTCACTGTCTGCACGGCATCCTCAGTGAGTGCCACTACCGTTCGCTGAGCGGCACCAATGTGCCGCGCGACTTTGTGGAGATGCCCAGCCAGGTGATGGAGAACTGGTGCCGCAACCCGCAGGTGATGAAGGAGTATGCCAAGCATTATATGACCGACGAGACCATTCCCGACAGCCTTATCGCCAAGATAGAGGCCGCTGCCACCTACGGCCAGGGCTTCATCAACACCGAACTGCTTGCCGCTTCGCTGCTGGATATGGACTATCACAGCATCACCAAGCCCACCAAGATCGTTCTGCCCGACTTTGAGGACCAGGCTATGGCCAAGATTGGCTTGATTCCTGAGATTATAAGCCGCTACAAGAGCCCCTACTACCAGCATATATTCAGCGGCGGATATTCGGCTGGCTACTACAGCTACACCTGGACAGCTATCCTCGATGCCGATGCGTTCGAGGCCTTCCGCGAGAGCGGTGACCTCTACAACCCCGAGTTGGCCAAGAAGTTCCGCTTCCTGCTGTCGCACGGCAACACCATTGACCCGATGAAGATGTATGTCGACTTCCGCGGCAAAGAGCCCAGTGTGGAACCCCTGAAACGAAACAGAGGACTCAATTAAACGGAGAGCGGAGAACGATGGAGCGCAGGCATCCTGCCTGCATAAAACGGAGAGCGGAGAGCGGAGAACGAAGAACGATGGAGCGCAGGCATCCTGCCTGCATAAAACGGAGAGCGGAGAACGAGAAATAGCAATTCCGTACGGGCGTACCCCCGTGTACGCCCCACCACCTCCAACCTTCACCCCCTTCACCCCTTAAAACCCTTAAAACCCTTAAAACCCTTAAAACCCTTTCAACCCTTTTAACCTTTACCCAATGGGAAGAGCATTTGAATATCGTAAAGCAAGAAAGCTGAAAAGGTGGGGACATATGGCCCGCACCTTCACCAAGATTGGAAAAGAGATTGAACTGGCAGTACTGGCCGGCGGTCCCGACCCGTCGAGCAACCTGCGCCTGCGCCTGCTGATGCAGACCGCCAAGAGCGAGAGTATGCCCAAGGAGAACGTGGAACGCGCCATCAAGCGTGCCACAGAGAAAGACAAGTCGGCCTATAAAGAGGTGGTCTATGACGGCAAGGGCCCTCACGGCACCGCCTTCGTGGTAGAGACCGCTACCGACAACCCCACGCGTACCGTGGCCAACATCCGCGCAGCTTTTGTGCGCGGCAAGGGCGAGCTAGGCACGATGGGTATGAACGACTTCCTCTTTGAGCGCAAGTGCAGCTTTGTTGTGGCTTGGCGTGACGACATCGATATGGACGAGCTGGAACTCGAGCTTATCGACTGCGACATCGACGAGGTGTTCCGCGACGAGGACGAGATTATGATCTACGCCGACTTTAAGAACTATGGTCCTATCTCCAAGTACCTTGAGGACAAGGGCTATGAGATCAAGTCGTTCAAGTTCGAGCGCATCCCCCTCACTATGCGAGAACTTTCGCCCGAGGAGCAGGAGGATGTCAATGGCCTCATCGAGCGTCTTGAAGCTGACGACGACGTGGTCAACGTCTTCCATAATATGGCGTAATTTTTCAGTTGAATTTCTAAAAATTCGATACAGGGAATGCTGTTTTGCGACGCTGTGTGTCTGCAAAACAGCATTTGTAGTATTATTGATTTTCAGTGAGATAGTGAGAAAAACAAACTTTTTTTCATAAAATGGCTGATTATTCAAAAAATAGTTGTACTTTTGCACCCGATTTCGAGAGAGAGTTGCATCATAATTCACAATTCGAAATTCAAAATTATAAACTGCCGCATTCGTCTAGTGGTCCAGGACAACTGCCTCTCACGCAGTAGATCATCGGTTCGACTCCGATATGCGGTACTAACAGAGACGCCATCCATTGGATGGCGTCTCTGTTTATTTCAGGTCTGGTTGTCGGTGCTTCGTGTAATTGTTGCTTCTGCGCACTAAAAAACGGCCTGTTCCAACGTGGGGGAGAGGCCGTTCCTGCCTTTCGGCAATATACTATGTCGAAAAAAAACTATCGCGAGAATATGAAGAATACCGTCAGTGACGACTGCGCCGCGCCGGGCAACATTGACTCTTCAGCCTCGTCTTGCGCTGCTGCCGCTGAGGGTCTTGTTGTGGATGTTGCGACGGCTGACTGCGGTACGCCTTTAGCCACTACGTATTCGTTCAATGCCCGCAGGCGCGAGTTGTTCAGTAGCGAGCAGAAAGGCTTGTCGTCGCTCTGGTCGTAGGCCGACACGATGGTCAGCTTAAGGTGCGGGTTCTCAATCAGGAAGCGGGCTATGGCGTCAACGCGTGTGCGCCCTGCCGCCGACAGTTCGCTGCTGACCGACGAGCCGAAGAGGTCGGCGTATGAATACGGAGTGTCGAGGTCAAAGCCCAGCAGGGTCACGTTGTAGTTCTCTTCAGCATAGAGGCGGTCTTCCTTGTTGCGCGAGAGGCTTAAGACTTGATTGTATACAAAGTGGTCCTGTGCCGCAAACGATAGTTCGTATTCCCTGTCTGGCTGTAGGAAAAGCGTATATTCTCCTTCACTGTCGCAGCGTATGACGGTCTCGTCGCGTCTGCCCCGGTTCACGGTCACTTCGGCGCCAGCCATCACTTGGCCTTTGGTGTCGGTCACTTTGCCGCTCAGCCGCACGCAGTCCAAGCGTCCGCTATAGCTGTGGAACACCTCGTTGCCTGCTGTGTCGCGGCTCAGCCACCATCCGCCGGTGCTGCCGTCCGTGGTGAAGCCAAAGTCATCGGCGGCTGAGCAGAACGGAGCCTCAAGGCTGTGTACGGCGCTGCGTCCGATGGGGTACATCATAACCGTGTCGCCTGTCTGCTCCAGCGCCACAAGGCGTGTTGCATAGAGGTCGCGCTGGCCATAGCTGTCATCCCTGCCGTCAGAGGCAAAGATAAGGAACTCGCCGTATATGGCCGGCATCGATTCGTCGCCCTCGGTGTTGATGCGATGGCCCATATTCTGCGGGTACTGCCATTCGCCGTTGCGCATCTCGCAGAACCATAGGTCGCGGCCTCCAAACCCTATCGGGCAGTCGGATGCAAACACCATAGCGCGTCCGTCGGCCGAGAATATCGGGTGTTCGATGCTATACGAGAAGCCGTAAGGCTTGATGCGGCGGCTGTCGAATTTGCCCGGCTTGCGCTCGTAATACTCATACAGCTGGCTTATGCCCTTGGCATCGTTCTTCGTATAGTAGAATGCCCCCGTCGAAGGGTGGCGCACAGCGTAGGTCATAAGAGGATCTATCGTGGTGAGGGCAGTGTCGATTTCTGGGAATCCAAGTCTGTCGCCGTAGATGCCCACAGCAAAAAGCATTCCCTCTGTCGAAATGTGCAGTTTGCCGTCGAGAAAGCATATCTCATAGGTCTTGGCGGGCAGCTTGAAGCTCGACAGCAGCGTGGTCTGTACCGAGTTGTTGGCGGCACGCGGTGCCGTTGCGGTCTGGGCCCTGAGGCTGACGGTCGGCAGCAGGATGCATATTAGATATAGTATTGTCCTTTTCATCGGTGAACAGTGATTCTCTAAAAAACTCCGTTAAATCAATGCCAGCGGCAGCACCTGCGACATCTCGTTGATATAGTGGAACGTGAGGCCCGTAAGGTAGGCCGGCGTAATATCCTCCACGTCGCGGCGGTTATCCTCGCAGAGCACGATGTCGGTGATTCCGGCACGCTTGGCGGCAAGAATCTTCTCGCGGATGCCGCCCACGGGTGTCACGGCGCCGCGCAGCGTAATCTCACCGGTCATAGCGTATTCCGGACGCACCTTGCGGCCCGTAAAGGCGCTGACCATAGCCGTAAACATCGTGATACCTGCCGAAGGTCCGTCCTTTGGTGTGGCACCTTCGGGCACGTGGATATGGATGTTGGTGTTCTCAAACAGGTCGGCGTTGATGCCCAGGCTGGCGGCGTTGGCCTTCAGGTATTCGTAGGCCAGCGTTGCCGACTCTTTCATCACGTCGCCCAGGTTGCCCGTCATTGTCAGGTTGCCTTTGCCCTTCGATGTGCAGGCCTCAATGTACAGTATTGTGCCTCCAACCTGCGTCCAGGCCAGGCCTGTGACCACGGCTACGCGCGGTTTGGTGCCGCGTCGCTCGCTCTGATGGATAGGCAGACCGAGTATGGGGCGCAGCTCCTTGACGTTGATTTTCTTGTCTGCTTCCTCGCCCGATGCCACCTTGACGGCGCGGTTGCGTATAATCTTGGCAATCATCTTCTCCAGCTGGCGCACGCCCGACTCGCGGGTGTAGTCCTCAACGATGCTGCGCAACAGCTCGGTGCTGAATGTGAACGAGCCGCGTTTGAAGCCGTTGTCCTTCAGCTGGCGCGGCACAAGGTATTGCTTTGCAATCTGCAGTTTCTCCTCCATAATGTAGCCCGGCACCTCGATGATCTCCATTCGGTCGAGCAGGGCAGGGTGTATGCCTGCCGTCGTGTTGGCGGTGGCGATGAAGAGCACATTGGAAAGGTCGTATTCCACATCGAGATAGTTGTCGTGGAACGACATATTCTGTTCGGGGTCAAGTACTTCGAGCAGTGCCGCCATCGGGTCTCCGCTGATGTTGTTGGCCTGCACCTTGTCGATCTCGTCGAGTACAAAGACAGGGTTGCTCACCTTGGCCTTAGTCATACCGTTGATGATGCGGCCCGGCATAGAGCCCACGTAGGTGCGGCGATGGCCGCGTATCTCGGCCTCGTCGTGCACGCCGCCCAAGGCTATGCGCACATATTCGCGACCCAAGGCCGATGCAATCGATTTGCCTAACGAAGTCTTGCCCGTGCCCGGAGGACCTACAAGGCACAGCACCGGCGACTTGCGCTGGTCGGTCAAGTTCAGGACGGCCATCATCTCCAGTATGCGTTCCTTCACCTTCTCCAGGCCGAAGTGGTTGCTGTCAAGGCATTTGCGAGCCTTGGCCATATCTGTGTTGAATGTGCCGCGGTGCAGCCACGGCAGGTCAAGCATAACGTTCAGGTAGTTCAGCTCCACGCTATAGTCGGACGAGAACTGCGCAATGCGCGTCAGTTTCTCCAGCTCGTGCTCGAAGTGGGCGCCAACTTCGGCGGGCCATTCCATCTTTGCAGCACGTTCGCGCAGCTGTTTGATGTCGGCGTTGTTCGACGAGCCTCCCAGCTCCTCTTGTATGACGTGCATCTGCTGGTTGAGGAAGTACTCGCGTTGCTGGCGGTCCATCGTGACGCGCGTCTTCTCCTGTATCTCGTGGCGCAGCTCCTCCATCGACGCCAGTCCGCGTATGTGGCTTATCAAGGCCATAATGCGGTCCGAATAGGAGGACATCTCCAGCAGCTTTTGCTTCTGGGGTATGTCGATGTCAATCTGCGACGCTATGAAGTTCACCAGCATCCGCGTGCCTCGTATCTCCTTGAGGGTCTTGATGGTTATGTCGCCAGGATTGACCGACTTGAGGAATGCCGAATATTTGCGCATAAGGATGCGGGCCGACTCATTGTCGTCCTTGGTCAGGGCTGCTGTCGTGTCGGCGTTCTCTGCCGGCTGCTTCTCGCCCATAAGGTAAGGCTTGGTCGACACAATCTCGCCCAGACGGAAGCAGTTGCTGCCGCGCAGTATGCCGATCACATCGTCGTTGGGCATATCTATCACCTTCACCACCTGCGCCAGACAGCCGATGTCGTACAGGTCTGACCGCGCGGGAATATCGGTATAGTCGTTGCGCTGCGTCACCACACCTATATATTCGCCCGACTCTGCCACCTTGCGCAGCAGCTTGAGCGACATATCGCGTGTAACGTTGATGGGCGTTATCGTGCCAGGAAACAGCACATTGCCCGTCATCGGAAGGATGGGTATTATGTCGGGGCATTCAGGGTTGCTCTCGAAAAGGAACTCCTCCACGTTGCCGTTGTCGGACATCGGCAGCACTTCAATCACTGCTGAACTCGCATTGGCACAGCGTGCCACATCAGTAAATAACTCGTCAATATAATTGTTGCTCATACTCTCTTTTTGCATTCATAACTTCCGCATTCGGCGGCAAAAAACACAATCTTTTACGACACACCCTGCCAAAAGGTTTCGTTTAGGAACCAAAAAACAATAAAAAAAGCTCTTCATCGAAGAGCTTTTTCCTAACATTTAACCTAAAACAAACTACTTATTATTCTTGTTGTATCTTTTGTACTTGCTCATAAACTTATCAACACGTCCAGCGGTGTCAACCAGTTTCAGCTTGCCAGTGAAGTAGGGATGCGAGGTGTTCGAAATCTCAAGCTTCACAACGTCATACTCATTGCCGTCGGTGTAGACGACTTTCTCTTTGGTGTTGGCACAGCTCTTGGTGAGGATCATAGTGTCGTTCGACATATCTTTGAACACAACGAGTCTGTAATTCGAGGGGTGGATTCCTTGTTTCATTTCTTTGATTTTTTTGCCGTTTTAAACAGTGGTTTTGTAAACGATTGTTATAAAAAAATACTATTTTCTGTTCAATTTGAGTTTGCAAAAGTACACACATTTTCCGAACTGGCAAAATTATTTTGTGCCTTTGGCTGAAAAAACTTTACAACGCTCTGGTTGTCAGTGGTGTCAGTGTGCGATTAATTTGCTTTCCGCTTGTGTCCGTCGCCGTTTGTCGGCAGGCAGGCATCAGTCAAAATACGAAATTTGACGTGTGATTACTTGGTACAGATAGCCCTCTGTCGGGGTGACGTGATAGACGTAGGCCTTGACCCAGTTGCCTTCCTCGTCATAGTAATAAGTATAGAGGAACGCCTGGCGCAGCTCTGTCAGGTAGTACGAGCATCGCTCGGCCAGGAATCCATCGGTGTCGAAGCGGAACTTCTCTGTGCCCTTGTAGATGCCGTTCTCGCCCTCGGTGAAGGTGGCTAGCGAGCGGAAGCCGGCGTCGTTGTACTCGTAGGTCGTCGTTGCCAGCAGGGTGTCCCTCTCGTCCAGCACCGACAGCTTCTTCAGGCGGTCGTTCTTGTCGAAATAGTAGACCGTGCGCTCCACCATCGAGTCGGCTATGCCCATCATTTCGGCAACTATGGTGCGGTTCTTCTTGTCGTATTTGTATTCCGACTGCGACAGCAGCTCGCTGTAAGGCTCGTGGGTGCGGATGTCCTTCACCAAGCGGTTTTTCTTGTCATAGCTGTAGCTGACAATGATGACGGGGTTGCCCATCGTGTCGTAGTAGGTGTTCTGCGTGAAGTAGCCCTGTCGGTTGAAGTTCTTGCGGACGGGCTGGCTGACAATGCGTCCCTGTGGGGTGCGAACCGTGGTCAGCACCGACTTGACGTTGCCCTTCAAGTGCTCTTCCTGAATGTCGGGAATGAAGTGCTGTGCCCGGACCATACCGCCGAGCGATACCAACAATGCCGTGAGTATTAAAACCTTACATTTCATAATGCATATTCTTTGAAAATGCAAAGATACAACTTTTTTTTATTTTGCACGCTGCAAAACTTTATTTCGGTTTGCTGTGCCGAACGAGCCGGAAAAACGCCTATTGAAAACCAGTGCGTTACAAGGATATCTTCGTTCGTTGTCCAGTCGTTGTCCAGTTGTTGTCCAGTCGTTGTCCAGTCATTGACTGGACAACGACTGGACAACGAGCGGACAACGAGCGGACAACGAACGGTGTTGGTGCGGTGCGGAAACGGAGTTCGGAGAAGGGAGCAAAGGGCGTTTGAGGGGGCGATACGTTTGTGGCGTTGAAGGGCTGATGGTGCGACACATTTGTAGCGCGGAAGGTCTGATGGTGCGGCACGTTTGTGGCGTGGAAGGACTGATGGTGCGGCACGTTTGTGGCGTGGAAGGGCTGATGGTGCGACACACCCAGATTGAGATGGGCTTGATGGTGCGACACACCCCGGCCTTCGGCCACCCCTCTCCGAGAGGGGATGGCGCGGCAGCGCACCGTCGATAGTTGTTGATTGTCAATGTGGTGCGTCAGCCCATCCCCTCTCGGAGAGGGGTGGCCGAAGGCCGGGGTGTGTCGCACCATCAAGCCCATCTCGTTCTGGGTGTGTCGCACTGTCAAGCCCTCCTCGCTATATGCGTATCGTACCGTCAAGCCCTCCTTGCTATATACGTGTCGCCCCGTCAAGCCCTCCTCGCTATATGCGTATCGCCCCGTCAAGCCCTCCTCGCTATATACGTGTCGCACTGTCCATCCCTCCTCGCTATATACGTGTCGCATCCTCAATCACCTTTGGGCCATTTAGAACACTCCCAGTCTTGTCAAAACGTTGCATTATTGTTTAGAGAAATTTGGGATTAAAATATTTTTCGTACATTTGCAAATTGAACCGTAATTTGATTATTAACGCAAAATATTGAACCATAATGTCTTTGATTAAATCCATCTCTGGTATTCGCGGCACCATTGGCGGTCCCGCAGGCGAGGGCCTGAGCCCTATCGATGTCGTTAAATTCACTTCGGCTTTTGCCACCTTCCTGCAGCGCAGGCAGCCCGGCAAGCGTCTTGCACTCGTTGTCGGTCGCGACGCCCGTCTGTCGGGTGCTATGGTCGACCGCTTGGTTGTGGGCACCCTTATCGGTATGGGCATCGACGTCGTCGAGACCGGCCTTTCCACCACGCCGACCACCGAGATGACCGTTATCGACAAGAAGGCCGACGGCGGCATTATCATCACCGCCTCGCACAACCCGAAGCACTGGAACGCTCTGAAGCTGCTCAATGCCAAGGGCGAGTTTATCGACGCCGCCGAGGGCAACGAGGTGCTGCGCCTGGCCGAGAGCGACGAGATTCGTTTCGCCGAGGTCGACGACCTGGGCACCGTCACTGAGGATTTCAACACCATCGACGCCCACATCGAGCGCGTGCTGGCTCTGCCGCTGGTCGACAAAGAGGCCATTGCCAAGGCCGGTTTCCGTATTGCCGTCGACGCTGTCAACTCGACGGGCGGCATCGCCATTCCGCGACTGCTGCGTGCGCTGGGCGTGAAGGATGTAGTGGAGCTCAACTGCGAGCCCACGGGCCATTTTGCCCACAATCCCGAGCCTATACCGCAGAACCTCACCGAGATAGCTACCGCCGTGCCCGCGCAGAAGTGTGACTTGGGCATCGTGGTCGACCCCGATGTTGACCGTTTGGCGCTGGTGTGCGAGACGGGCGAGATGTTCGGCGAGGAGTACACCCTTGTGTCGGTGGCAGAGTATGTGCTGCGCCACACGCCGGGCAACACCGTCAGCAATATGTCGTCGACACGCGCGCTGCGCGACGTCACCGAGCAGATGGGCTATAAATACGCAGCCTCGGCAGTGGGCGAGGTCAATGTGACCACGCTGATGAAAGAGACCAACGCCGTGATAGGCGGCGAGGGCAACGGCGGCGTCATCTATCCTGCGCTGCACTATGGCCGCGACGCTCTTGTCGGCGTGGCTCTGTTCCTCACCAATATGGCACAGCGTGGCCTGAAGGCTTCGCAGCTGCGTGCCACCTATCCCGACTACGTTATCTCGAAGAACCGCAAGGACCTTACGCCCGATATGGACGTTGACGCCATACTGCGCCAGATGGCCGAGAAGTACAAACACGAGCAGGTAAGCACCATCGACGGCGTGAAGATTGATTTTGCCGACAGCTGGGCGCACCTGCGCAAGTCGAACACCGAGCCCATCATCCGCATCTACTGTGAGGCGCATACCACCGAACAGGCCGACGCCCTGGCGCAGAAGATTATCGCCGACATCGAAGGGCTGATGTAATTTGACACCGAAACCGATGAAACGCATTCTGTTGACCCTGTCCATCGCCGCCGCGGTGCTGCTGGCCTTCGCTGCCTGCGGGCCCGAGGAAGAGCCTGTAGCTCCGCCCGTCGACCCCACGGAAGAGGAGGAGGAGATAGTGCTGCGGCTGGCTCCGGCCCACGACACTATGTTCGAGGCCGGCGGCGTGATGTTTGAAATGAAGTTTGTCCCCGGCGGCACCTTCACTATGGGCGCCACCACGGCGAACGGCTCGCCCTGCTACGACCCCGACGCCGACATTATGGAGCAGCCGCCACACGCGGTGACACTCGATGCCTTCCTGATGGCCGACATCGAGGTGTCGCAGTTCCTCTATTTCGCCGTGATGGGCAGCAACCCGTCGATGGTGTCCGACCTCGCGCTGCCTGTGCATAATGTGTCGTTCACCAATGCACAGCGTTTTGTCGACTCGCTGAGCCGGCTGACGGGCTTCCGTTTCCGTCTGCCCACCGAGGCCGAATGGGAATATGCCGCCAAGGGCGGCGGACTGGCCGCAGAGCGTACGCTCTTTGCCGGCAGCGACACTTCAGAGCTGGTGGCTTGGTCGCAGAAGAACGCCGACGGACAGGTGCATCAGTCGGGATTGCTGCAGCCCAATGCACTGGGATTGTATGATATGTCGGGCAATGTAATGGAGTGGTGCACAGACTGGTATGGCGAGTATTCGTCGTCGCCGCAGACCAACCCGCAAGGGCCTGAGCAGCCTGGCAACGCCAACCTGCAGAAGCGTGCCGTGCGTGGCGGGTCCTTCCTTCAGGCACCCTACTATCTGCGCAACACCGCCCGCCAGTTCTTCTTCGGCTCGAAAGAGTCTCAAGACCTCGGTTTCCGCGTGGTGATAAGTGTCGAGAAATAAGACATCTTTTTTGCGATGGAAGTCGCTGATTAAGTGGATGTAAGTGCTTTGACGTGAGTGTATTGCAATTTTTTTTGCAATATATTGGAATTTATGTGTATTTTTGCATCGCAATAATTATGGAATATGAATAGCAATAATATGATAAAGAGATTTTTGTCGTTCGCAATTGTTCTGGCGGCCTTGCTTTTCCCGTGCCGGGTCGAGGCGCAGCTGACTATGCAGCCAGGCACTACATTGACGGGATGGACGCCCGACAGCCTTGTGCGTAACGTGCTTCTCGGCGCCGGTGTTGAAGTGTATAATGTGAGGTTTAACGGCAGTTTGACCAGCATCAACTGCACAGGTGTCGGCAAGTTTACCGGCGGCAACGGAACCAACCTTGGAATTGATGCCGGCATTGTGTTGTCAGCCTCGGGACTGGATTATATAACAAATACTAATAGTATCAATTCAACAAGTAGCTGCCCTAACTATAACGATGCCGATATGGCGAACCTTGTGTCGCCGCGTCCGGCTAACAATACAGCTTGTTTGGAGTTTGACTTTGTCCCGCGTTCCGATACGGTGAGTTTCCGTTATGTTTTCGCTTCGGAGGAATACTATGGATATGAGTGCGATGTATTTAACGACGCTTTTGCATTCTTTTTGACGGGCGTCAGGCCGGCAGGCGGCAACTATCCGGCCAATAACAACATTGCTCTTATTCCGGAATCGACAACGCCTATTACCATCAACACGGTAAACGGCGGTGAGCAGCACGGTAGTGTTACGCCTTGTATTCTCACAAACACGCAATATTTTGTTGACAACCGAACTATGACTTATGTCAAGCATATGGACGGATTTACAACGGTCTTGACAGCCAAAGCCGCGGTGATTCCCTGTCAGACTTATCATCTTAAGATGGTTGTATGCAATGTCCAAGACAATGCATTGCCCTCTGCTGTGTTTTTGGAGGCCAATAGTTTGATGTCAAATGCTATATCGTTTGCTTTCGACAATTCGGCCAATCCTATGGCTCCCAGCGACTTGTATGAGGGCTGTCAGGCCAAAGTGGTTATGACACGACCGCAACAGAAGCCTACCAATACGACCATACACGTCCAGGTGGAAGGCGACGTGAGCAACGGCGTGGACTTTGAGAACTGGAACAGTGTGTTCTCGTTTCCAGCCAATTCTGACACTGTTATCAAGATTCTTGCTCCATACGTGGATAATGAGATAGAGGGCACAGAGTTCGCTCGCTTTGTGATGTGGGCCGACGGCGGCTGTATGTACTCCGACACTATGGAGTTCAACATACTTGATGTTGAACCGCTAAATGTCACGATAGAACACGACACGCTGACCAGCTCGACGACGAACGTTCAGCTAAGAGCCAACATTACGGGCGGTATGCCAAACCGTACGGTGACGTGGACCGACTTGCTGCACCCCACAGCGCAGCCGCGCACTGGAGAGGCGATAATGGTCAACACTTTCAATGATATGCGGTGGCTGGTGGAGGTAGAGGATGCCTGCATCGGCTATGGCTCGGATACAATGTTGGTCGGCGTAAGACACGACTTTGCACGCCTGTCGCCCGACACGACAATATGCGCCTCGGAACCGCTCGATCTTGTGGTGACCGGCGCCGACAGCTGCGTGTGGTTCATCTCGGGGCAGACGCAGCCGTTCGCTACGGGCAGCGACACGGTACATCTTGAACCTGAAGTGATGGCTCGCTATGTGGTGCACTCCTACAAGTGGTGGAACAACCAGTATTGGGAGGATGTGGATTCGATGATATGCATAGTGATACCGAAGCCTAATGTGCAGGTGAGCGCCAGCGCGATGCGCATTTGCGAAGGCTCTTCGGTGACGCTGTCGGCCACGGGAACCAACAAATACTCGTGGGACGGCGGCGAGACATTCGAGGAGGCGTCGACGCACACTTATATGCCCGACTCGACTACGACGTATGTGATTTACGGCCTTACCGTCGGTGCCGACTGCTATGGCAACGACACGATAGTTATCACGGTTGACACGATTCCCGACATAGTGATTGATGCCGGCGAGGGTGTGTGCGGTGGCGAAGAGGCTGAACTGACGGTGCAGACCAGTGCCGAGAGCTTCAGTTGGTCGGCATCGCCTGCCGACCCGACACTGGGCGGCCAGGAGCAGCACGGACACATTATTGTCAACCCTGCCAGCACTACGGTATATACGGTCAATGCCGTGAATGGCGTGTGCACCAACTCGGAGTCGGTGACGGTGGCTGTGGAGCCGCAGCCAGTGGCCATCGGCGAGGTGACGCCGCGCACGGTGTCGCTTGGTACGATGGAGGCTGTTTTCACCGACAAGAGCGAGCACGCAACCACGCGCCGTTGGGAGTTCCCCGACGGTGTGGTGAAGACTGAACAAGAGGTGTCGTATATCGTGCCCGACGATGTGGATTCGGTCAATGTTATGCTGTGGGCATACAATCCCTATATGTGCTTCGACACCACTACGATAACGGTCTATGTGGACCATACGACGCTGTGGATTCCCAACGCCTTTACGCCCGAGGAGAGCACCAACAATACTTTCCTTGTCAAGATGAACGATATACAACGCTATCATATCTTCATCTATGACCGTCGCGGACAACTGGTGTTCGAGTCGTATGACCCTGAACAGGCGTGGGACGGAAAGGCCCAAAATGGTGAAAAATGCCCCCAAGGAGTGTACACTTACCTCATCTCTTGCCACAAGATAACGTATCCTTTCGATCAAATTGTTCGCAAGGGAACTGTGGTGTTAATTAGGTAGTTATAGCACAAGAGGAACGTTTTTCCGATACAAAAGTGAAAAAAAATTTGGTGGGTATCTGAAAAAGTAGTACTTTTGCACTCGCATTTGAGGAGAGGAAAAGGCTTTTTTTCAGGCTTGAATGCAGAGTATAGTTCGGGGCGTGGCGCAGTTGGCTAGCGCACTTGCATGGGGTGCAAGGGGTCGGAAGTTCGAGTCTTCTCGCCCCGACAGGAAAAGGGTTCTTCGAGAGAGGAACCTTTTTTTGTAGGTAGATAGTATTGTATAACTGATAATTGTTGTTTAGCTATGAATATAGAACAACTCTATGCCGAGTATCTGAAGAGGCGTGATGTCACCACCGATTCGCGCAAGGTGCGCGAGGGAAGCATCTTCTTTGCGCTTAATGGCGACAACTTCGACGGCAACCGCTTTGCTGCGTCAGCATTGGAGCAGGGTGCGGCCCTCTGCGTGATAGACAATCCCGAGTGTAAGGTGGACGACCGCTGTTTGGTGGTTGACGATGTACTGAAAACGTTGCAGGAACTGGCTCGCTACCATCGCAGTCAGCTGACCGTTCCTGTGATTGGCATTACCGGCACCAACGGCAAGACGACCACCAAGGAACTCTTGGCCGCTGTGTTGTCGAAGCGTTATCGTGTGCACGCCACGCAGGGCAACTTCAACAACCATATAGGTGTGCCCCTGACGCTGCTTTCGATGCCTGCCGACGCAGAGATGCTGATAGTGGAGATGGGTGCCAACCATCCGGGCGAGATTGATTTTCTGTGCAATATCGCCAATCCGGAGTTCGGCCTCATTACCAATGTGGGCAAGGCGCACTTGGAGGGCTTTGGCTCGTTCAAGGGCGTGATTCGCACCAAGACGGAGCTGTACAAGCATCTGGCGGCAATGGCAGGAGTGATTTTTGTCAATTCAGACAATGAGATATTGATGGAGCGCGCCGAGAAGATGTCGCAATTGCCTTCGAGTCCGTCGGTGTTGCCTGGCGTTATACCTTCAATACCTGGTGCCAAGCCTTCTGACTATACTGACGATTTCAAGGTGCGCGGGGTTAATATGCCAATGGCCTCGGTTGTGACCTACGGCAGCAGCGAGACGGCGGAGTGCAAGGGCGCTTTCGTATCGGCAGACCCCTATATGAAGTTCTATTTCGAGGACGACGACAATGTGTATACCGTGCAGTCGCAGCTGATTGGCGCATACAACTATGACAATGCTATGGCTGCGGTGTGCGTCGGCCGCTACTTCGGTGTTGAACTCTTTGACATCAAGACGGCCATCGAGGAATACTGCCCGTCGAACAACCGTTCGCAGTTCAAACGTACGGAGCGTAACGCTCTGGTGCTTGACTGCTACAATGCCAACCCGTCGAGTATGGGTGTGGCTGTCGACAATTTTATAGCTATGAAGGCTGACAACAAGGTTGTTATGCTTGGCGGTATGAAGGAGCTGGGTGGCGACTCGAAGGCGGAACACCGCAAGCTGTTCGACAAGGTGAAGGGCGGAGGATTCGGCCGGATTGTACTTGTCGGCGATGAATTCCGTTTTGCGGAAGGGGAGAAGGACGTGCTGTGGTTTGCCAACAGCGGCGACGCGCTGGCACACCTGAAGGCAAATCAGCTAAGTGGCGCCACAATCTTGATAAAGGGTTCTAACTCGAATAAAATGTGGGTGCTGGAGGAAGCACTCTGAACGGAAAGAGGATTTTAGAACTTTTTTTGACAAGGCTTATAATAATTTTTTAGGAGCGGCGTTATTTATTTTTAAATAACTATAATTAGAGATAATAATACAATCATTATGAAGAAAATACTTGTTATTGCGGCTATGGCCGTTTTATCGCTGGGCAGCCTTATGGCCCAGAACACTTTCAAGGGTACCATCACCTATTCGGTCACCTCGACCGGTGAGACTGCCTTCACCGTCCCTGAGCAGATGGCTACCGCTGAACTTAAGGTCTATGACGACAAGGTGCTGACGTCAAGTATGGTTTTCACCAACTCACCAATGATTAACAGTATTCTCATCGATGGTCACAAACAGTTCGCCTGTTGGGATCTGAGTATGATTTTTATGTATCTTTCGCAGAATGATGTAGAACTCGACTATAAGGGTTCGAGCAAGATTCTTGCCAAAACCGAGTTGACGCAGAGCAACATCGACAGTTTGACGATTCCTTGTACCGAAGGCTTTTACATCGAGTATGTGGCTGGTGAGACCAAGACCATTGCAGGCATCAGTGCAAAGAAGGCTGTCCTGCACGTCTTTGACGATGAAAGCACAGATCATCCTATCGTTATCTGGTACAGCGACGAGATGGGTCCCGATGTCAACCTGCTGTTCAATGGTGTCAAAGGCATTGGCCTTGAGTACTCGACCGACCTTGGCGAAGGCCGTCAGCTGACCCTCACTGCCACCGAGGTGAAGAAAGGCAAGGTGAAAGAGGTTGATATGCTGCTGCCCAGTGGCTACGAGACCATTTCGGACGAGGAGTTCAAAGCCCTCTTCAAGCAGATTCAGGAAGAGATGCAATATTTGCAGGAAGACTAAACAGGTATGGCTAAAAAGAAGAAAGTTAAACCCACCAAGGAGGGAGGCCTGAAGCAGTTTCTGGCCTCCCCTCAGTTTGCTATAGTCCGAGGTTCATTCTATGTGCTGTTTGCGGCTTTTGCCGCCATAGCCATACTGAGCTATGTGTTGTGGTATATCAAGCTTGGACTGGAGCCTTCGCGGACGGTGAACTGGTGCGGCACCTTCGGCGGCTGGCTGGCATCGGTGCTGGTCAGCGGCTCGTTTGGTCTTGCTTCACTGGGGCTCTGTTTTCTTCTTTTTGTATATGGTCTTCGACTTATCGTCACGCACCATAAGTCGAAAACTGAGAAGGCACCGCGACGTACGTTGTGGCGCGACGACCGCCTGTTCCGCAAGACACTGTGGTCGGTCATTTTCTGGGTTATGTGGCTGTGCACCACTATTGGTTGGCTTGCCAATCCCGAGAACGGTGACCAGTACACACTTGGTGCAGCCTTGTCGGGCGTGGTTGGTACCGAACTGGCACGATTGCTGTATGGCCTCCTGCACATAGGTCTGCCGATATTGCAATTGTTCCTTGCTTGTATGTTCCTTTTCTTGGTACATAATGTGCGATTCCATCTGCCAGAGCGCAAAGAGCGTCCACAAGAGGATGCAACCCCGCAGGAAGTGGTGGAAGAGACTGATGACGAAGAAGAGGAGGAAAAGAAACCGGGATTCATACAGCGACTTTTTGGAAGACATAAAGAAGATGTTGATTCCGATGACGAAGATGATGAGAACGAAGGCGTCGAGTTTGAGTCGGATTCCCATCTGGACGATATCGTTATAGAACGTGTGCAAAAGCGCCGTGCTAATCAGGAAGAGGAAGAAGAACCCGTGCAGCAAGAGAAGCCGGAAGTGGTTACTTTCAGCATAGACGACGAGTTTGAGAAAGTCAACAGCCGTGCCGGTCGCCCTGGTGAAAAGGCTGGTCAAGGCAATGAGCCGATATTCACTGTCAATGATATGCAGGATGAAGGCTCTAAGGAAATCTCTCAGGAAGAGGAAGAGCTTGATCCCGACGACTACCGCGTACACTATGGCATTGACGAGCCATACGACCCGAAGCTTGACCTCAAGGACTTCAAGATGCCCGACACCGACATACTGGAGGATTGGGAGAAGAAAAATGTCAAGGTGACAAACGAAGAACTCGTGTCTAACAAAAACCGCATCGTTGAGACGTTGCGCAACTACGGCATAGAAATTGTTGAAATCACTGCTTCGCCTGGCCCGACGGTAACGCTCTATGAGATAAAGCCCGCTCCCGGTATCCGCATCTCAAAAATCAAAAGCCTTGAAGACGACATTGCCTTGTCGCTCTCGGCTCTCGGCATCCGTATCATTGCCCCGATTCCTGGCAAAGGCACCATAGGCATCGAAGTGCCCAACGCTAATCCGCAGGTTGTATCTATGAGGACAATGCTGACGAGCGATGCTTTCCGCAACAGCAAGGCTGAATTGCCCATCGCTTTCGGAAAAACCATCTCCAATGATGTCTTCGTTACCGACCTTGCCAAGATGCCTCACCTACTTATGGCAGGTGCCACAGGTACTGGTAAGTCGGTGGGTCTCAACGCTGTCATCGCGTCGCTACTCTATAAGAAACATCCTGCAGAACTCAAGTTTGTAATGGTAGACCCCAAGAAGGTAGAACTATCACTCTATAACGCCATAGAGCGTCATTATCTGGCCAAGTTGCCTGACTCGGAAGAGGCTATCATTACTGATGTCAAGAAGGTGGTACGCACCCTCAACTCGCTCTGCATAGAGATGGACCAGCGCTATGACTTGCTCAAGTCGGCCAAGGTACGCAACCTTCAGGAGTACAATCCTAAATTCATCAGTCGTCAGCTCAACCCCGACCACGGGCATCGGTACTTGCCTTATATAGTGCTGGTTATCGATGAGTTTGCCGACCTTATTATGACTGCAGGCAAAGAGGTCGAGCTGCCAATCTGCCGTCTCGCCCAGCTTGCCCGAGCCGTGGGTATCCATCTGATAATCGCTACACAACGTCCTACAACCAATATCATCACAGGCGCTATCAAAGCCAACTTCCCTGCCCGAATTGCATTCCGTGTCATCTCGGCCATCGATTCACGCACCATTCTCGATACAAGTGGCGCCAACCAGCTCATAGGCCGTGGCGATATGCTCATATCACTTGCTGGCAAAGACCTTGTGCGTTGCCAGTGCGCGCTTATTGAGACTATTGAAATCGAACGCCTTGCGCAGTTTATCGGTCAGCAGCGCGGCTATGCTGAGGGCGAGGGATTCCTGTTGCCCGAGTATCTTGACGAGAACGATGAGCCTAACAAAGAGTTCGATGCCAAGTCGAAGGACGAGTTCTTCAACGATGCGGCACGCCTTGTCGTCGCATCGCAGTTCGGCAGTACGTCGCTGTTGCAGCGCAAACTGTCGCTTGGTTACAATCGCGCCGGACGTATCATCGACCAGCTTGAAGCCGCTGGCATCGTCGGTCCTTACAATGGTTCCAAAGCACGCGATGTCCTTATCAAGGACGAGGTCGCGCTGGAAGAGCTGCTTAAAAGCCTTTGACGTTGAAAATCGAGGAATATACCGAGGCTTTCACCACATTCCAAGATGACACGCTTGCGGCCATCGAACGCTGGGCACACCTCCACACTGCACAGCCTCAGATGGTATGTGGCCCGTATCAGGGGCAACTGCTTACAATGCTTTGTCGCTCGTTGCACGCCCATTGCGCCGTCGAGGTGGGTGCCTTTGTGGGCTATTCCACTGTCTGTATGGCGCGGGGGCTGGATAGCGTTGCTATGCTGCACTCTTTCGAAGTCAATGAGGAATACGAAACCGTAATTCGCCGTCATCTTGCAATGGCCAAGGTCAGCGACCGTGTCATCCTTCATATCGGTGATGCAAAGCAACTGATTCCAAGTCTGTTCTCTGATGATAGCGATTCGATTGACATCGCCTTCATCGACGCCGACAAGAGGCATACCAAAGACTATTACAACCTGCTCGTTCCGCGTATGCGCAGGGGGGGGCTTATTATTGTCGACAACGTCCTTTGGGGACGGAAAGTCCTCGATTTGGAACAGAACAAGGATGCCGACACGCGTTGTATGCACGCCTTCAATGAGTATGTCCAGGCCGACAAAAGAGTGGAAAACATCCTCTTGAACGTCAGGGATGGACTACTAATTTGCAGCGTGTTGTAACTTTTTTTTCTCCAAATGAAAAAAAAGTGCTATTTTTGCATTTTGATTTAGAGTAATATTACACACCATAAAATGAAAAAAGTTCTTCTTTCCATTGGCGCTCTGGCACTTCTCTTTGCTGCAACTTCCTGCACCAAGGAGCGCACCTGCCGTTGTGCCGTCTTTGGCCAAAACGCCAATCCACAGAAAATACGAATAATCAAAATCGATAAAGGTAGCTGCGAAGATTTGCGCTATGTGCTCTTCGACCAAGACCCGGTACTTTATCCCGATATTACGGACTCTGTGCTCTGCACCGACTTCGACTTTGAAAATTACACCAACAATTGATACTATTAAAGAGATGAAAACAAAGAAAATAGCTATTGCCTTACTGCTTGTTGCCGTCGTCGTCACTCTCGGTGCCTGCAAGAAAAGCCGTTACTGCCATTGTATTAGCGAGAATTACACCACCGTCACTCCTGACAGTGTCACCCATATCGTTGCCGACACCGTTGTCGTCAATGTCGACCGCAGTTTTAAGTGCGCTCATCTGCTCGAACTCGGCATACAGGAGCTGAAAAACGGTGAATACGTCACTACCACACGCAAGGTGGACTGTGTCGAACTCGATGTAGACAACGTGACAACCATCCCGCAGGAACACCCCACCGACTGATCTGATGAAAGCTCTTCGTGTATCAGCCTCTGTGCTGAAAATACTCGTCGGAATGATGTTCATCATCTCCGCTGTCTTCAAGTTCATCACTATCGACAGCTTCGAGATGTACGTCTTCAGTTTCGGCCTTTTCCCGCTTGGCATCTCTTTCTATGTGGCCCGTTTCGTTCTCGCTTTCGAGCTCATTCTCGGTGCCTCGCTCATCTCGCACCGCAACCATCGTTTCGCGGTCCTGATGTCGTTGCTTTTCCTCCTCTGCTTTGTCGTATTCCTGACCTATGCGCACCTTGTGGGGCGCACCGACAGCTGCCATTGCTTTGGAGAAATGCTGCCGTTCGATCCCGTACAGTCGATTCTTAAGAATGCCGTTCTGGTCATTCTGCTCCTTTTTGTCTACAAATTCGCCCCTGCCGACTGGTTTCCTCGTTGGTGGCTCGTCGTTTTGATATACCTTGCCACTGCCGTGCTGACATTCTTCTGTATGGTGCACTCGTTCCACGCTCTCGATATGCTGGCACTTGTTATGATGCTCGTAATGCTCGGTGTGGGCATACTGGCCTCCTTGCCGTTCTACGGCAAATGGTACGTCACGACAGTGCTCATCCTGGCGCCAATTGTCACCACGTTCATTCTGACACCGCCCGACAGCTGGTTCTACACCAATACCGATGAGCGTTTCGACGAAGAGCTGTTCCTGCAGCAGTTGGAACCTGCCGCTGATACTGCCGATACGCTCGCGGTGTCAGCCACTCCCGCCATTCCGATTCAGGAAGGCCGCAACATCGTCGCTTTCTTCAGCCCCAAGTGTGGCTATTGCCAATTGGCAGCCGAGAAGATTTCCACCATTGTGTCCCGTAACGAACTCGACAGCACACGCATAACCTACGTGTTTCCGCAGGTGAAAGACACGGCAAGCTACGCCAAATTCTATGAGGCTTCGCGCTCTTCGCACTATCGCGAAATAAGGATTGACAAAGAGACCTTCATCAAAATCACACGCGCCTCGTTCCCCATCGTGCTGCTTGTCGACAATGGCGAAGTGACAGCCTCCTTTGCCTACCGCAACATAAACGAGAAACTTGTAACCGACTTCATCGGCAACAAATAGATGCTTCGCCGCATCTGCCAGCAAACAATCGAATAATGAAGAAACTGCTTATCATACTTTCCATCGTCGCCGTTCTGTGCACCTCGTGTAACAAGACCTGCCGCTGCTATCGCTACGACGGCAATGTCGATGAATTCGACGAACAGGAACTCGAAGAGCTCGGCACTTCCTGCCAAGCCAAGGAGGAAATCAACTTCCACCTTACCTATTCCCTCTGCGAGAAGGTACTCTTTTAACCCCTCTTGATTCCCAGTTTTCCAAGCACACGCCTAACCAGCGTGCGCTCGTTGTACAGCACTACTGCCACATAGACGAGAAGCAGCAACGTGTTTACAGCCAGCGTCAGCCACTCTGAATCAAAGTGGATATGGCCCATTGCGACGAACAATGCCATAGCCAGCGCGAAATAGCCCAGAATAGCCTTGACGGGATAGTTGACGGGATTGTAGCGCTGCCCGATAAAGTAGCTGAGCAGCATACACACGGCATAGCCGCAGAAACCACCCCACGCGCAAGCCATATAGCCATAGCGCGGCACGAATATGATATTCACTGCCAGCAGCACGACGCACCCGATGGCCGATATCACCGCGCCCCACCAGGTCTTGGCAATCAGCTTGTACCAGAACGACAGGTTGAAGTAGATGCCCATAAAAATCTCGGCCATCATAACAATAGGCACCGCCCGCAGGCCGTCCCAGTAGCGCTCCGAAATTATGTGGCGCAGAATGTCCATATAGCCCACCACTGCCAGAAACGCCAGCAGCGTGAACATCACAAAGTATTTCATTACCAGCGCCTGACTGTCCTTGCTCTCCTTGCCGCCGCTGAAGACGAACGGCTCGTAGGCATAGCGGAATGCCTGGGTGATCATAGCCATTATCATAGCAATCTTGACGCAGGCGCCGTATATGCCCAGCTGGGCGTCGCCCTCGGCCCCCGGAACAAGGAAGCGGAAGCATATCTTGTCGGCCACCTGGTTCAGTATGCCTGCCAGTCCCAGCAGCAGCAACGGCCACGTATAACGCAGCATCTGCTTCACTAATCCGCGGTCGACGCCGAAGCGCAGATGGCGCAACTCGGGCACAAAGGCAAGCGTGATGGGCACCGTGCACAGAAGGTTGGACAGGAAGATGTAATACACCTGACGGTCAATGTTGTACCAGCCCATCCATTCGGGATGCGACACGGCCAGACGCGGTGCGACAAGGAAGAAAAATAGGTTCAGTCCGATGTTGCAGAATATGAACAGCAGCTTGAGGAACGCGAACTTCCACGCACGCCCCTTGAAACGCAGAAAGGCAAACAGTATCGCCTGAAATGCGTCGAAGGCCACAACGGTGGCCATAATGCGCAGGTATTCAGGATTGTCGGCATAACCTAAGCCCCTTGAAATGGGACCGATGAAGACAAAGACGGCAACCAAAAACAGCAGCGCTACGCCGCCGACCATATAGAGCGCCGTAGAGAACACACGCTTGTAGTCTCCCTTGTTGTTGTTGGCAAAGTAGAAGAACGTCGTCTCCATACCAAACGTAAGCAGCACAAGCAGCAGTGCCGTGTAAGCGTAAAGGTTGGTCACAACGCCATAGCCGCCCGAACTCACCAGTTTGTAAGTGTAGAGCGGTACAAGCAGATAGTTCAGAAAACGACCCACAATCGAACTCAGACCATATATCATCGAGTCCGAAAAAAGTTTCTTTAGCGAATTGCCTTCACCCATAGCAGATATTGTTTTCATCACATAACTATAAACGCAAAAAAAAATTGTATCCGGCACCCAATTTTCCTCTCAAAAAAGAGCAGAAAACTTTTCGCAAAAAACCGTTCATTTTTGCGAAAAACAGCCCCTTTTGTTAAAAAGTATTAAAATGTCCTGTAACACATTGTAAAATAATTGTTTTGGAGTGTTTGCAACAAAATTTGAAAAACCTCGAAAAAGGCCCATTTTTGCCATTTTGCAACCCTCTGATTTCCAGGTACCAAATTCCTACCAAAGTTTACTCAAAGTTTTACCAAATTCTTATCAAATTTTACCATAGTGGAATTTGATAAAACTTTCGTCAATTTTTGGTACGATTTTAATCCTGTTTTTGGGCATAATTTCCCCGTTCCGGACGGATGGAAAAAACGACTCGCAAACGGAAGTGTGAGAGGCCGGATATTGCAAGTCATTTCTTAAATAAAGATAAAAAATGCTCTTGGCAGTCGCTATTTGAAAAATGTTTGGTATTTTTGCAATTTATAAATAATTATGATAAAAATGCAAAAGTACTTATATAGAGCCTGTTTGATAGTTGTCGCGTCTGTTTTGTTTGCCTCTTGTGGCAAGAAAGTCGCAATAGACAGCTATGCCCTGATTCCTCAGCCTGTCGAAATGACTGTAGAGAGCGGCACCTTCTCGCTCACCTCGTCTACCAAGTGCTATGCCGGCAATATGGGACAGAACGACCCTGTTATCAAGTTCATATCCACCCGTCTGCGCCATTGGCACTTCAATCCGGTACTGGTGGGCAAGCCTGAGGCCAACTGCCTTCAGTTCCTTGTCAATGAGGAATATCTGGACGAGCTCGGCGACGAAGGCTATCAGATAGATGTCGATAAGAGCGGCGTGGTGGTCAGCGCCAATACCGAGCGCGGCCTCTTCTATGGCTTCCAGACTTTTGTGCAGATGCTGCCCGAGGACGTGGCGACAACGCGCTACAGCAAGATAGACCTGCCGTACTGCCACATCAAGGACTATCCCCGCTTCGAGTGGCGTGGATGCCATCTTGATGTGTCGCGTCATTTCTTTGGCGTAAGCCAGGTCAAGAAGATTCTTGACGTGATGGCACTCTACAAGATGAACAAGTTCCACTGGCACCTCACCGACGACCACGGCTGGCGAATAGAGATAGAGAAATATCCGTTGCTCAACGACATAGGCTCGTGGCGCGTGGATCGCGACGACCAGCCCTGGGGCGAGGCCGACCCCGCCGGCGAAGGGGAACAGCGCACCAACGGTGGCTACTACACCAAAGACGAGATAGCGGAAATCGTGAACTATGCCGCCGAGCGCTTCATCGACGTTGTGCCCGAAATCGAGATACCGGGGCACTGCTGTGCCGTACTTGAGGCCTATCCTCAGTTTGCCTGTGCCGGCGACGACACTACCTATACCGTCCAGTTCGGCCCTTATTGGCCTCCGCGTGCCATTCTGTGCGGCGGCAGCGACAGTGTTATGACTTTCCTCAAGGACGTTATGGATGAAATTATTCCGCTTTTCCCTTACAAGTACATCCACATCGGAGGCGACGAGGCAGTGAAGGACAACTGGACCCGCTGCCCGCGCTGCAAGAAGCGTATGCGTGAGCTGAAAATGACCGACTACGAGCAGTTGCAAGGATGGATGATTGTTGAGATGGAGAACTATGTACGCCTTCAGGGACGCAGCATTATCGGCTGGGACGAGATACTCGACGGCGGCGTGTCGCCCGAAGCGACAGTGATGTCGTGGCGTGGCGAAAAGGGCGGAATAGCGGCTGCGCGTCGCGGCAACGACGTGATAATGACACCGATAGACTACTGCTACTTCAATTTCTACCAGGCCAATGCCGATTTCCAGCCGCCGGCGATGCCCAATTCTCTCATAACGCTTAGCAAGGTGTATGGCTATGACCCGATGCCCAAGGGATTGACGGCAAGCCAGCAGAAGCATATCCTTGGCGGCCAAGCCAATTTGTGGACGGAATATATCAATACCCCTGAGATGACAGAATATATGCTGTTGCCGCGTTTGTGCGCAATGGCCGAGAACCTGTGGTCGCCGCTGAGCGTTAAGAACTGGCAGCGCTTCCGCTCTGATGTGGCTCGCCACACCGTAAGGCTTGCGGCCAACGACTATACCGTGGGCAGCGGCTCGTTCAAGCCTCTCGTGGATGTCGAGAAGACTGCCGACGGCAAGCGTTTGGTGACGCTTGACTGGGAGGTGGAGGGAACCCACTTCTATTATCGTGTCGGCGACGGCCAGTTCGTTAGGTATGAGAATCCCTTCGAGGTGGCGAAAGGCGACAGCATCTCGACGGTGGCATTCTATAAAGGTATGATGAAAGAGAAGGTCTATACCTTCAACATAAAATGACAGAAAGCAACAGATAATGAGTGATTTTGATTTCTCAAGCATTGAACCCTACGGCAACGATGAGGTGCCGAAAGCCCTGGCGCGTCTGGCGCACAATCCGATGTATGCTCGTCTGGTCAAGACGATGAACCCGAAGATTGACTTTGACAGTTTTATGGCAATGATGGAGTGTATCACCACCTGCGACGAGCTGCAGTATATGGTGATGCGCCCACTGATATATCAGATTGTGCAACGAAGCGCCGCTTCGTTCACCTACGACGGCCTGGAAAATATAAGCAAAGACCAGCCCTACCTGTTCGTTTCCAATCACCGTGCCATCACGCTGGATGCAGGCCTGTTCGACGTGGCCCTGATTAGCAATGGCTTCAAGACCCCAGAAATAGGCTTTGGCAACAACTTGATGAAGAATGACTTCATCGTCGACTTGTTCCGTCTGAACAAGATGTTCACCATAATACGTGACGGCTCGCGTCGTGACTTCTACAACAACTCGGTGTTCCTGTCGAACTACATCCACCACGTGCTCTTCGAGAAAAAGAGTTCCGTATGGATTGCGCAGCGCAACGGCCGCACCAAGAACGGTGACGATCGTACGGATCAGGGGTTGCTAAAGATGTTCTCGATGGCCGGCACGGGCGACTTTGAAGCTGATTTCAACAGCCTTCAGATAGTGCCTGTGGCTATCAGCTATGAGTATGAGCCGTGCGATTTTATGAAAAGTATTGCAGAATACACGGCGAGTACCGGTATTTATGAAAAGACAGCTCACGAGGATGTGTTGAGTATGATGATGGACATCTCGCAAAAGAAGGGCGACATCCATCTGTCCATTTGCAAGCCTATTACTCCTGAAGAGGTCGGCGAATGTGCTCGTTTGGTCAAGAATGAACGCTTTTCAGCATTGGCTGAGATTATTGACAAACGTATCCACAAAGCCTATAAACTGCATAGAACCAACTATATCTGTGCCGATTTGTTGAGAGAAGAAGCAAAATATGTGGATTGTTATACCACCGCGCAGATGGAAGAGTTCATAAAATATGCCGAGCACTCCACGTTGAAAGGGCCATCGTTGGCAGCACGGGAGAGCATAATGGATTTCTTCCTTACTATATACGCTAACCCCGTATTCAATAAAGAAAAGCTATGATAGATAAAATCAAACAGATAGCTAAACGTATCAACCCTGAAGTTATTGATTGGCGACGCTGGTTGCACCGCCACCCCGAACTGTCGCAGCAAGAGTATGGCACAATGGAATATGTGGCCGAACGCCTGCGTGAGATGGGGCTTGAACCGAAAACGGGCATTGGCAAGACCGGATGTATGGCGCTGTTGCGCGGCGGTATCGAGCCCGACAGCTACTGCGTGGCCCTGCGCAGCGACTACGACGCGTTGCCACTACAAGAGGACACAGGCCTGCCGTTTGCGTCCGAAAACCCTGGCGTGATGCACGCCTGCGGCCACGATATGCACACCAGCTCGCTGCTGGGTGCCGCCAAGATATTGTGCGAGATCCGTGAGCAGCTGCACGGAACCATAATGTTCATCTTTGAGCCGTCGGAAGAGATGTACCCTGGCGGCGCACGTATGATGATGGACGACGGCCTTTTCAACGACCTTATGCCGAACGAGATATACGCTTTCCACTGCCTGCCCGAGATGGATTGCGGGCGCGTGGGTATGCGCAAAGGCAAGTATATGGCCTCGACCGACGAACTCTATTGGACCGTGAAGGGTAGGGGAGGCCACGGCGCCACGCCGCATCTCAGCGTCGACCCCATACTGATCGCCAGTCACATAGTTGTAGCCTTGCAACAGGTTGTGAGCCGCAACGCATCGCCGATGATGCCCACCACGCTCAGCTTCGGCAAATTCATCGGTAGCGGACGCACCAACATCATTCCCGACGAGGTGAAGATGGAGGGCATCATACGTACCTTCGACGAGAAATGGCGCCTCGAGGCACACGAAAAGATACGCAAGATTTCGTGTGGCATAGCTGAGAGTATGGGCGGCGAGTGCGACCTCTTCATCGACTACGGCTACCCCTACGTGGTCAACGACGACGAATGCACCCAGCAGGTGCACGACAACGCCTGCGCCTTCATCGGAAGCGACAAGGTCGAATGGCTTGATATGCGTATGACGGCAGAGGACTTTGCCTTCTTTGCGCAGAAGATTCCCGCCTGCTATTTCCGCATTGGCATCCACGTGCCCGGCACGCCGTTCAGCAACCTGCACCGTCCCAACCTGATTGTCGACGAGCGCTCCATCGAGCTTGCCAACGGCCTGATAGCCTACAACGCTTATATGGCATTGAACAACAGAATAAAGGAGACCAAATGACCGCAATAGACACCACCAAAGCGCTCGAGACCAAGAGCATCAAGCAGTTGCTGTGGGAATATGCGCTGCCCGCGGTGGCAAGCCAAGTGGTTACGTCTGTCTACAATATCGTTGACCGCATTTTCCTGGGCAACAGTGGCGACGGCAACGGAAAGCTCTACCTTGCAGCCTTGGCCATAACGTTCCCGCTGATGAACATCATCCACGCCTTTGGCTCGCTGGTCGGTGCCGGCGCTTCGGCCCGAATGAGCATCGTCCTTGGTCGCAAGGATGTGCGCTGGGCAGAGAAAATCCTCGGCAATACAATGCTGCTGACTTTCTTCTTCGGCTTCCTGTTTGTCACAGCGGGCTACCTGTGGATGAAGCCCATACTTGTCCTGTTCGGTGCCTCGTCCGACACGATAAACTACGCCTGCCAGTATATGGACATTGTCTTGCCGGGTATGTTCCTGGTGACGCTCACCTACAACCTCACGGGCCTTATTCGTGCATCCGGCTACCCCACCAAAGCGATGTGGATTATGGTAGGCGGAGCGGTTGTGAATATCTTTCTCGACTTTCTGTTTATCAATGTCTTGGGCAAAGGTGTGGTTGGCGCTGCGTGGGGCACGACAATCTCTATGGCCCTCACCGCCCTTGTGTCGGTAATGCACTTTGTCCAGCCCAAGTCGTTCATACGCTTCCACAAACACGTCTGGCAGCCCAAGCTCTACATTTTCCGCAACATTCTGGCCATCGGCATCAGCCCCTTCTCTATGAACGTGGCTGCCTTCGCGGTCGTTGCCGTCCTAAACCGCCAGTTAGCCTTCTACGGGGGCGACAATGCCGTGGCGGTCTATGGAGTTGTCAACTCGGCCGCAGGCCTGATAATTATGATGTTCCTCGGCGTTTGCCAGGGTATGCAGCCCATTGCTGGCTATAACTTCGGCGCAGGCCGCAACGACCGCCTCAAGGAGGTCTACATACTGACGATGAAGGTATGCATCTTGCTCGGCGTGATAGGCACGACGGTCTCTATGCTCTTCCCCGAAGCAATAATCAAGTGCTTCAACTCCGAGGCCGAGATTCTGCGCGTCGGCGTACCGGCCCTGCGCTATTTGATGGTGTTCGCGCCTCTCATAGCATATACGGTTGTCAACTCGCAGCTCTTCCAGTCAATCGACCTGCCCTGGATAGCTATAGTCACCAGCCTGTCGAGACAGGTGATATTCCTGATTCCCATCTCGTTGGTGCTGCCCGGCATAATGTACAACCTGAGCGGAGCGATGGACGACGGCGTCACCGGCGTGTGGATGTCGTGTATGATATGCGACTTCCTCGGCGCTGCGCTCTCCACGGTGCTGCTGCTGGCCAACCGCAAGGTGTTCAGGCAGGGCTACGTGCCGCCCGTGCGCAGGCCGCGCAAAGAGGCTGGTCCTAAAGACAGCAACCAATAATACAGAAATATATGAAAGACACCATCACCAAGATAGTCCTTACCGGCGGCCCTTGTGCAGGCAAGACCACGGCCCTGGCCCGCATTGTGGAGCACTTCTCGGGAATGGGCTACTATGTGCTTACCGTGCCTGAGGCGGCCACGCTCTTCTCCCAGTCGGGCGTCGATTTCCTGACGGCTAACAAGCCGCTTTTCGTCGAAAGCGAGCGCCAGCTGATGGAGTTCCAGCTCGAAATGGAAGACCGCTTGGAACGCATCGCCGAGCGTAGCGGCCAGCCCTCGCTCATTGTCTGCGACCGCGGCACGATGGACATACGCGCCTATATGCGGCAAGAGATGTGGGACAGCCTGCTGCAGTCGATCGACAAGACCGTGGTCGAGCTGCGCGATGCCCGCTATGCTGCGGTGATTCATATGTCCACCGCCGCCAAAGGCGCCGAGAAATTCTACACGCTCGGCAACAATGCCGCACGCAGCGAGAGCCCCGAGCAGGCAAGGGCAATCGACGACCGGTTGATGACCGTCTGGACGGGCCATCCGCATCTGCGCGTGATAGGCAACGACTGCGGCTTCGAGGAAAAAATCAACCGTGTGCTTAAGGAAATAGCCCACGTGCTTGGCGTGCCGCAACCCATTGAGATTGAACGCAAATACCTCGTCGAACTCACAGGCGAGATTCCAAACAGCAATGTCAGCGAGATAAAGCAGACCTATCTGCTCCCCATCGACGGCCAGGAACGCCGACTGCGTATGCGCGGCGAGAACGGCCACAGCGTCTACTTCCTCACCACCAAGATACGTCTGGCTGCCGACCGTAGCTACGAGCACGAATGCCAGATAAGCGAAAACAGATACCTCGAATTGCTGCGCGAGGCCAACCCAGCAAAGCGCACCGTCGTCAAGCACCGCACCTGCTTCCTGTGGAAGGACCAGTACTTTGAACTCGACGAATTCCTCGAGCCCAAACTGGACCATCTGATGCTCGAGATAGAAGATGCTGAGGACGAGGCGTCGGTCAAGTTCCCGCCTTTCCTGCGCGTCATCAAGGATGTCACCGGCGACGCGGCATACTACAACTCTAACATCGCAAAGATATGAATGGTACGCTGAATATAAAAGAGAACTTCAAGCTACTGAACTACAACACCTTCGGCATCGATGCCGTGGCTGCCCGCTACGTGCAGCTCGACAGTGCCGGCGACTATGCCGCGCTGGTTCGTTCGGGCTTGCTGCAGAGGCATCCCTTCTTTGTCCTCGGCGGCGGCAGCAACGTGGTGCTCCCCGACCGCTACGAGGGTACGGTGGTGCATCCCGCCAATAAGGGCATCCGTCTGATAGACAGGCAGAACGGCATTTGTCTGGTCGAAGCCGAGGCTGGCGAGGTGTGGGCCGACTTTGTGGACCGATGCATCTCCAACGGATGGTTCGGGCTCGAAAATCTGGCCGGTATACCGGGCACCGTGGGTGCCGCTCCGGTCCAGAACGTGGGTGCCTACGGCAAAGAGGCCAAAGATGTCATTGAGCGAACGCATATCGTTGACATAGAGAACGGTGAAGAGCGCTGGGTGACTGCTGAAGAGTGTCAGTTCAGCTACCGCTGGTCGCGCTTCAAGGGCGACTGGCGCAACCGCTTCCTGATAGACCGTGTGGTGTTCAGGCTCAGCGATACTTTTGTCCCCGACTTGGGCTACAAGGCACTGGCAACGGCGTTGGCCGACAGAGGCTTGCAGCAACCCACGGCACGCCAACTGGCCGACACTGTGACGGCAGTGAGGGACTCCAAGCTGCCCAACCCCAAGGAGATAGGCAGTGCCGGCAGTTTCTTCAAGAATCCGATAGTAGACAGCGCTGACTACGAGCGGATTAAAGCCTCTTATCCCGACATCGTGGCCTACGCCACTGCCGACGGTGGCTACAAGCTGTCCGCAGGCTGGATGATAGAGCACTGCGGATGGAAAGGACGCTCGTTAGGCCTCGTGGGGGTCTACGAGAAGCAGGCTCTGGTGCTCGTCAACCGCGGCGGCTGCAAGGGCGGCGACGTGCGCCGTCTGGCCGACACGATAATAGCCGATGTGGAAGCCCGCTTCGGCGTGAAACTTGAGTGTGAAGCAATATTCGTCTGAATCTTAGATAAATAAACAATCCGATACCTCACGACCATCGCCTATGTCCCTCGCGCTGCCAAATACGTATCTGCACCATACCAACTCCGGTCGTTGTACAATATATGTACAATACTTGTACAATATATGTACAATTGGTAAACGTACAAATATTGTACAAATATTGTACAAGTATTGTACAACGACCGGAGTTGGTCCCTTGAAGGCTTGATAATGAGGCAGTTCGAAAACGAGGCGGAAATTGGCCGAAAATAGATGATTTAGGAGTGATGATAATTGATAATCAATAAAATAAACTGATATATGCACGATGTGAACCTATTTTGGAACTGGTTTTCCGACAACAATGAGCGTTTGACGATGCTCGGCGACCTGGACGAAAAAGAGCAGCAGTCACTGCTGGAAGAGTTGCAGGAGCAGCTTGATGCCTATTGCGAGGGCTTGACGTACGAGATGGGCGAGCCTACGCCGTCGGGGCGCACGCTTACTTTCTCGGCCGAGGGCGATATGGATCTGTTCCGCTATGTTGTCGAGCTTGTCGACAATGCCCCCGACCTTGACTGGTGGGAGTTTGTGGCTTTCAAGCAGCCAAAGGGCACCGACCTGAAGGTGACGTTCGACAAGTACCGCTTCGAGACCAAGCAGATGTATTTTATGCAGCTTGAGAGCGAGGAAGAGCCTGATATTCTGGGTATTCGTGTGGCGCTGCCGAACCCTGTGGCCGACGACGACGACCAGCTGGTAGGCGTGTATGTCACGCTGGAGGCTATGATTGGCGAATTCGACTGCTCGACGCTGATAGGCTATCTCGACACTTGCGCCATTCCGCCCGAGCCGTTCAAGGCCGGATTCCGTCCGCTTGACGATTTCCCGGAGTTTGTGGAGTGGTTCAAAAAGCAACGCGAGAAATAATTTTTTATCCAAAAGGGCGGAAATACGAAAAATTTTCGTATCTTCGTGACGTTTTTCGAGCGGTACGCAAGGCCGTTCGAGGCGTGTATGTGTTTTAAACAGAATAAAATATAAAAAAATACTGAAATGAGTAAAGTGGATGTTTTGTTAGGATTGCAGTGGGGCGACGAAGGAAAAGGCAAGATTGTCGATGTTCTGACGCCCGGATACGATGTCATAGCCCGTTTTCAGGGTGGTCCCAACGCGGGCCACACCCTTGAATTCAATGGCATAAAGCACGTGCTCCATATCATTCCGTCCGGCATCTTTCACAAGGAAAAGCTTAATGTCATAGGCAACGGCGTGCTCATCGAGCCGGCTATATTCAAGGGCGAGATTGAGGCTCTGCGTGAGAAGAATGTGGAGCCGACCGACAACCTCTATATCTCGAAGAAGGCTCACCTTATTCTGCCTTCGCACCGACTGCTCGACGCCGCCAACGAGCAGGCCAAGGGCAATGCCAAGATCGGCTCGACGCTGAAGGGCATCGGCCCCGCCTATACCGACAAGATTGCCCGTACCGGCATCCGCGTGGGCGACATACTGGAGTTCGACTTCCGCGAGAAATACCAACTGCTTAAGTTTCAGCATATCCAGATTGCCAAGATGTTGAAGTTCGACATCGACGCGTTCCGCATCAATGATATGACGCTCGACGAGTATGAGGTGGAATGGATGGAGTCGCTCGAGACGTTGCGCAAGTTCAAACTGATTAACAGTGAGTATTTTATCAACAAATGCCTGAAGGATGGCAAGAAGGTTCTGGCCGAGGGCGCTCAGGGCTCGATGCTCGACATCGACTTTGGCTCGTACCCGTTCGTCACTTCGTCGTCGACCATCACGGCAGGCGTTTGCACCGGTCTTGGTGTCGCCCCGTCGTCGATAGGCCGCGTGATGGGTATCACCAAGGCTTATTGCACTCGCGTTGGTGCAGGTCCTTTCCCGACGGAGCTGTTCGATGCTACCGGCCGCACATTGTGTGAGATAGGTCACGAATACGGCGCCACGACGGGCCGCTCGCGTCGCTGTGGATGGATCGACATCCCGGCTCTGCGCTATGCCTGTATGCTCAACGGCGTGACCGATTTGATCGTCACCAAGCCCGACGTGATGAACGATTTCGACGAGGTGAAGATGTGCACCGACTATGTCATCAACGACCGCGAGACGGATGAGATTCCCTTCGAGTTCAACGAGGTGGAAATCAGGCCTAAGCTTCAGTCGTTCATAGGCTGGAAGCAGAGCCTTGCCAATATTGCCAAATATGATGCCCTGCCGGCGCCGCTGCTGGCCTATCTGTCTGCCATTGAGCTGCATACGGGTGTCCATATTATGGCTGTGTCGATAAGCCCCGACCGCAAGGATGTGCTGTTCAGAAATTGATTTTAGCCTGTTTTGAAACCATTTTGTTTTTTTGCCGTATAATAATTTTAACATTTCAACGTTAACGACAAAAATGAGTGGCAGATGCAATAAAATGCCGCCAAAGACGACTAAATAGAAAAAATGATGCGAAAATGAAAAGATTCCTTCTTATAGCATTGATGTGCCTGCCATTGCTTGCAACGGCACAGACGAAAGTGAAAGAGACCGATGTTCCGAAGTCGGTTCTGCTCTCGCTCGAGAAAACTTATGAATCTTATAAGGTGAAGACCTGGTATCAGGCTCCAGGTCAGTATATTGCCGACTTTGTCACCGACGGACAGAACGGACGCTGCTATTTCACCGCCAACGGCGACTGGCAGTACAGCTCGTTTCCCGTGGCTCTGGAAGAGTGCCCGACGATGATGAACACTTATTTCGTCAACAACTATCCGGGCTACCGCATCAAAAGCACCGAGTATGTAGAGGAGATGAGCGGCGACAACTATTATCGTATGGTGATAGTGAAGAAGGGCCTTGGCTCGACCGACTGTGAGATGATTTTCGACACACGCGGCAAGCTGCAGCGCTCTACGGCTCCAGATCCGGATGTGGTGAAGAAAGACTACTACACCCATTCGAACCCCGAGGACGTCAGCAACGACGAGGAGACTTCCAAGACCAAGAAGTCGAACAAGAAGCGCTCCAAACCGGTAGAGGATGTGCCTGAAATCGAGGCTTTCGAGCCTTCGCAGGCTATTGCTGCCAACTTCGCCAAGCGCTATCCTGCCACACGTCTCAGCGCCGGTCCCGACTGGTATGAACGTTCGGGCGACGAGTGCGTGGCCTACTATGCCAACAACCAGAAGAACAAGTTTGAGGCTGTGTACAGTATGAGCGACGAAAAGCTCATCAAGACCGGCAAGGTGCTTGCCAAGGAGCGCTACACGAGCGCTATCCTCAAATATCTGAACGAGAAGTTCAAAGGCGAGAAATACCGCGTCGAAAAGATGGTTGTGTATGAGTTTGACGCCAAGTACCGCGGTGCTGACGGCAAGAAGCCGAAACCTTACACCTATGTAGTCGTCAGCCAGAAGGGTTCGGGCCACACTCTGAAATACACCCGTATGGAGTTCGACAATACCGGTAAGTTCACCGGCCTCCTCGCCCAGCCCCTCGACCCAAGAGACGTGCAGTAAGATATAGTTATATATTAAAACGGAGGACAGATAGTTTTTTGCCTTCCGTTTTTTGTTTGTATAAGAGGTTAACAATAAATAATATATATAACAAATAATTAATTGATGTAAATGTAGCAAAACAGTAAATAAATAAACATAATAGCGATTCGTGCTATTCTTGACTACCAAATTTCCACATCGTCCTCGGCAACGGGGCAAACAATGCAAGAATAGGTCAACGAAGCGTCGTTCATCGGCGTGGAATGACTTAGTTTGCATTGTAGGGCGTGGAAACCCTGGTAGTCAGACAGAGATACGTTCCACGCTATTTTTATACACTCCACGCCCGATGAAACTGATAGAACATAATCCATTTCGAATGCTTGGCATACCAGTGAATGCCAGTGCGAAAGACCTTGCTTCCAATAAAGGCAAGATGAGATTGTTGGATATAGGCAAGGATGTCTCATTTCCTCTTGATTTGCCTGATTTATTACAAAACATCAACCGAACCAAGGAAACTGTAGCCACTGCAGAAAGAGAAATCAATCTACCACAGGATAAAATAAAACACGCACTCTTCTGGTTTGCACAACCGACAGAGCCTATAGGCAAGCTGGCATACGACCATTTGCTGCAAGGGAATAACGAGAAAGCATTAGAACTCTTTTCTAAAAGTCATTCGTGGGAGGCTTTGCTTTGCCGATCTATACTTGAATTGCAAGCTGGTAAATACGGAGAAGCTTTGCTTGACTTCTACTCCATAACGAACGGTCTATACAGCCAGATGTGTCACGCTATTGCAGGACAGACATTTGGGATGAGTGCTTCCGACTTGATAAAACTATACCTCCAGACCTTGACAGAAGAGGTAGAAGCGTCGACACTCCTTCAAGAATGGGGGAAGAATACAGTGTTACCTGGAGGTTCGAAAATAATTGAATTCGAGCTTCGAAATATTGCAATAGAAAAGCCTCTTGGTATTATTGAAAAAGAGATGGCAGCTTGTAAAGCAATTAACACAGACGATGCTGAAGCACAGTTGGAGGCTGGTAAGAAGCTTGCAAATAATACACATAAGGTGCGAATACAGTTGCAGAAAATGGTTGGTGACGATGACCCTCGTTACAGTCGTTTGGTCGATAAATTAGCCAACCAGATAATGCAGTGTTCCATCAACTACTTCAACAAAAAAGAAGATGAGAATAGGGAGATTATTGAGAATGCGCTTAAACTTGGCGAATATGCTCTTAAAATTGCTGTGGGCAAGATGGCTCGCGACCATATCCAGCACAATGTAGACATTCTACGCAAAAAGAAAGAGAACCTGCCACCAGCAGAGGTAGAGAATGAAATGGAGATAGTTCAGAATGCAATTTTGTCATTCCTTAAAAATCCAGGAGAAAAAACTATCTCATTAACTCACGAGAATGACAGAACTAATCGTTCCCTAAATCTTCTAAACGCAACAAAACAAAGTTTGCAATCAATAAAACAAAAACTAGCGGAAGACAACCCTTTCTATTTGAAAACATCAACACAAGTTGTAGGTTTGGCTTTGGGCAATATTATTGGGGAAGTTAACGATAATCAAAACTTGTTAATCCATGCTTCTCAAAATGCAAGTCCACAAGTAAAAGCCACTATAATCAGAGTAAATGTACAACCTGTAGTAAATAATGCGTGGAAGGCTATTAGAATAATGGATGGTTTTGATATGGAAAACGATTTCCGTCAGAACCGTTATCTTCCCAACAGAACTACTTTAAAGAATATATACGACACTCTAAATACTGCTACAGGTGGCAATAGTGGAGGTGGTGATGGTGGCGGATGCTACATTGCCACAATGGTATATGGTGACTATAATCATCCACAAGTAATGGTGTTGAGAGGATTCCGTGACGATGTGTTGCAAAAGAATCCGATAGGTCGTGCTTTCGTAAGATTCTATTATAAGTACTCACCTACTTGGGTTGAACATTTGAAAGACAAAAAACGAATAAACAATTTTATAAGAACAACACTTGACAGTTTTATAAAAATCTATAGAAATGAGGAGTAAAATACATCTAATTATTGCTTTGTTTTTATTGCAAACTTCTGTTTATGCACAATCAACAGACAGTATCCGTATTTGCACACTTGAGCAGCAAAACAAAGCCCTACAGGAACAACTCTCCAAGTTGGAGCAAAGAACCCAGGAACTTGTCAGACAGGTGAATGGAAACACAGAAAAGGTGAATCTTCTAGAGCAGCAGGTTGGAGGTCTGCACGAACAGATGAAATCCATAGACGAGCGTTATGGGCTGCGTATTAAATCGGCAGAGACAGCTGTACAGGAAACAGGAACCAGACAGCAGAAATCTATCGTAGGGGGTGTTGTCATTGCTACCGGAATCTGTCTGCTACTGATTATAGCATATCTTATTCTTCGCAAGCGAATAGCCAAGAAAGGCGACGACATAGAACTGCTGCGTGCCCGAGCCGATGACCTGAACCGTCAGATGGTTGAGAAGATGGACAAAGAAATCGACGAACTGCAAAAGATTTCCGAAGGATTGAATGCTCCACAATTCAATCAAACCACAAACGAGCCTGACCACAGCCTTGTCAAAGCTTTGGCTGACCGTATTACATTTATGGAAATGACGCTCTATCGTATGGATAGCAGTATTAAAGGTCATAAACATTTAACAAGGAGTGTCAAACAGATGAAAGATAATCTTCTTGCCAACGGATATGAGCTAGTTGATATGCTTGGAAAAGATTACGTTGAGGGAATGAAAGTGACAGCATCATTTGTGGTGGACGATACTCTTGAAGATGGCAAACAGATTATCACAGGCATTCAAAAGCCTCAAATCAACTATAAAGGCAAAATGATTCAAGCCGCCCAAATAACAGTAAGTCAGAATATCTAAATATCAATAATATGGCAAAACTTAAGATGAAATACGGAATTGACCTCGGCACCACCAATTCCGCAATTTGCAAGATGGAGAACGGTGAACCAACCATCAAGAAAACAGACACATTAAAAGATACTTTACCTTCGTGTATTTCTTTCACAAAAAAGAAGCTGTCTCGCGTTGGAGATTCTGCATATAACGATCTTCGTCAGGACCGTTCGAGAGCCACAAAGGTATGGTCAAGCGGTAACAGCAATGTTTTCATTGAGTTCAAACGCACTATGGGACTTGATACAAAGTATGCGAGTAGTAATATGGAGCGCAGCTACAGTAGCGAGGAATTGTCGGCGGAAGTGCTTAAAACGCTGAAGTCGTTCATTGGCGACGATACTGTCGATGCCTGTGTTATTACCATTCCTGCCAAATTCAAGGCACCTGAAATTGCAGCCACAATGCGTGCCGCCAAACTGGTCGGCATAGAGCATTGCTCGTTGCTGCAAGAACCCATCGCAGCCTCGATGGCATACGGACTGACCACCGACAACAAGAATGGATATTGGTTGGTGTTTGACTTTGGCGGAGGAACATTTGATGCAGCTCTGCTTCAAGTGGAAGACGGTATTATGCAGGTGAAAGACACTGAGGGCGACAACTACCTTGGCGGCAAGAACCTTGATTATGCCATAGTTGACGAGATTATCATTCCATACTTGAAAGAGAATTATGCCATTGATGGCATTATGGCAAATGCAACCAAGCGCGAGATTCTGCGCGATGCTGTTAAATACTATGCTGAACAAGCCAAAAACCAGCTATCATTTAAGCCGTCGGTTGACATTATGTCACAGCTGGACGAATTTGGAGAGGATGGTGAAGGCGAACCGTTGGAGTTGGATATGGTTATTACCGCAGAACAGATGCAACAAGTCCTGACCCCAATATTCCAAAAGGCTGTGGATATTGTCAAAGGACTACTGAAACGCAACAATTTGAAGGGTGGCGACCTTAGTTCGTTGATTCTTGTTGGCGGTCCCACATACTCGCCTGTATTAAGACAGATGTTGAAAGAGCAAATCACGGCAAATGTAGATACCAGTATTGACCCAATGACCGCTGTTGCTCGTGGTGCTGCCCTTTATGCCACAACGCAGGAGTATGATGCTGATATAAAAGCATCGGCCGAAGAACAACAAGTCGCCTTAGAGTTAGGGTATGAGTCAACATCTGTTCAGCCAAGCGAATATGTGATTGTAAAACTACTATCAAATGAGAGCAAAGGCATAAGTAGTAAAAGCCTGATGTTTGAGGTGACAAGTGGCGACGGTTCGTGGTCAAGTGGAAAACTAGCGTTGACTGCTACAGGTGATGCCGTGGAGTGTGTTTTAAAGGAAGGTCGTGCCAATGCTTTCACCATTGCTGTCTATGATGAAATCGGTAACAAACTGCCTTGTTTCCCCAACGAGTTGACCATTATCCAAGGAAGTCAGGTTGGTAGTGCCACTTTGCCATACAACATTGGTATTGAGGCTCACGACGCAGTGATGGACAGAGATGTATTTGTACCTCTTAAGGGTTTGGAGAAAAACCAGTCACTCCCTGCCGTGGGTATCAGAAACGGACTTAAAGTACCACGCCAACTCAATCCGGGCAACGAGACTGACCGTTTGATTATACCTATTTATCAAGGTGAAATGTTCACAGAAGGCAGCAGTGCTATCCATAACGACCACGTTACAGATATTGTAATTACGGGCGATGATGTGCCAGCAGTTGTATCTGCAGGGAGCGAAATAGACATAACACTCAAAGTGGACAACTCTCAGGGCTATCATTTGGATGTGTTCTTTGTCCAATTGGGAGAAACTGTAGAAAAAGACATTGTTGTAGATAGCCGTAGTGTTATGAGTTACAAGGAATGGCTTCAACGCTTTGCCGAAGTTCAATCCAAGTTGCGCATACTCAAAAGAACAGCTAATTCTGGAGAATTGGCGGATGCTGAAGAAAAAATAGCCGATCTTGACCGCAGGAAAGAAAATGAACATAGTAAGGACGACGATATGCAGCACTTGCTTGATGACCTGCGTAGAGTGTCTCTTGCTTTAGAAAAGGTTGAGAAAAATCACGAGTGGGAAACAGTAGAAACAGAATTGCGTGACGAATTTGACCGACTGGAACGGGCGAACAATGAGACTTGGTCGCTTCACGACGATGCTGCTGTGGCTGAAATGAGACGTGTGGTTGACCAGACTATCCGAATGCGTGATGTCAGAGCTGCCCACGAAGTGCTCCAAGATTTAAGCAGACTGATTACTCAAATAGCACTGCCGGCTGTTCTCGTGGGATTTTTGCAACAACATCAGCAGCAGTTTGGCCACTACCAGTGGCGCAATGCTGCTGTAGCAAAACAACTACTTAATCAGGGAATGGAAATGATAAACGGCAATCCAGATTGGGAAGAAGTGCGTCAAGTTTGCGTCCGAATAATCGATTTGTTGCCAATTGAGGAACAGGAAAAGGTTCAGCTGTAGTATAATATGTTAGAAGATTTATAAGAATAACTTGTTTGTAAGGAGTTGACGATAACTGTGTTTGTACTATTGCTATTAGGGAGACTATATTATGATTTTTAATGAGTATGTTTACACTTTCTAAACAACAGAAGATAGGCAGCTATACCGTTGCTTTCCCTATCAAGCAGGGCGACTATGCCGAGACGTATCGTGTAAAAGATGCCTCGGGAAGAAACTATTTCCTAAAGTTGATAGATCTTGCCAAGCTGAACGGCAGGCAGTTCGACGAGAACAATAATGTTATTGAGTTGGACATTATGAAGGGATTGAAACATCCCAATGTAATGCATCTTGTAGAGCAACAAGAAATAATGCTTGATGGAAGACAAATGGCCTATTTGGTAAGTGACTTCATCAGCGGTGAAACATTAGAACAGAATATTAATCGTGAAGGAAGCAATCCCTATGAGGTACGCGAATGGGTTTGCAATGTGCTCACCGGGTTGCAATATCTGCATTCCCAAGCAGACCCCATAATCCACAATGAGCTGACAGCGCAGAACATTATGCTTGATGCAACTACAAAACAGGCGGTGATAATAGACTTTGGCCACGCTCGTAGGCTGAGCAACGGGCGACGAGCGTTCGACAAGAAGGGGTTGTTGCCATACTATCTTGCACCAGAGGCAATGAATGGAATCTATTCATCACAGAGCGATTTGTTTTCCGTTGGCGTGATGACCTATCGCTTGCTGTACGGAACACTTCCGTGGCAAGTGAAGAATGGAGACGATTTTGAAGATCGTTTACAAATTGAACGGGAGAAGCCATTAAAGGTAATGTCATTAAGCAGAATCGCTGCTCCTGACGGTATGGTAGAGGCAATTGCTAAAGCTCTTGCTGTTGACCCCAAAGAACGTTTTCAGTCGGCAGAAGAGATGGCAAAGGCTATGCGGGGCGAGGTAAAAGTATCTGTAAATACGACAAACACTCAAAAGAAAGAGCAGGGAAAGAAAGCCAAACCCATAAAGACCGGCAACGGACTAGCGGATGTGGCAGGAATGAGAGAACTGAAAGCACAGCTGCAACGTGATGTAATTGACCTGCTACGTGAGCCAGGCAAATACAAGCGTTATGGCATATCCTTGCCCAACGGTATGTTACTATATGGTCCTCCTGGTTGTGGAAAGACCTTCTTCGCCAAGAAGCTGGCTGAAGAAGTGGAATTCAACTTCATTATGCGTACGCCGTCTGACTTGAAGAGCCGCTATGTTAATGCAACACAAGAAAACATCGCTGCTATGTTCAAGGAGGCAGAGGACAATGCACCGACTATTGTCTTCATCGATGAAATAAACGAACTGCTCCCAAGGCGCAACAGCGATGCTCACGAAATGAGCCGCAGCGCTGTAAATGAAATGTTGGCGCAGATGGATCGTACAGGAGACCGAGGTATCTTTGTAATCGGTGCCACCAATCTGCCAGACGAGATTGATGAGGCTATGTTGCGTACCGGTCGTTTGGAAAAGAAAATATTTGTTGGCCCTCCCGATGCAGAGGCTCGTCGCGAGATGTTCGAGATGTACCTGAAAGATCGTTATACAGACTTCGGCATCGATTATGAGCAACTGTCTGCATTGACTGACGGATATGTATCGTCGGATATTCGTTATCTTGTTGATGAAGCAGCACGAATGGCGTTAGCACGAAACGAGAAGATAACTATGGCAATATTGAATGAAAGCATCAAGACACACCCATCATCAATAAAACCAAAAGAACCTGAAAAAAAACGAATTGGATTTAAATAAATACAAATTATTATGGATAGAAAAGATTTATATTTAAAGACAGCCTTTTGTTGTATGGCCTGTGATGGCGAGATCGCGCCAGAAGAGGTGGAGAAAATCCGACAGCTGCCCCAATTCAAAGATATGGAATTACAGCATATACTTTCTGAGTATCTGTCACAACTTCAGAGTGAAGGCAACATATTCCTTAAGCAATACCTTGATGAGGTAAAAGCTGCTGCATTAACCGAGGATGAAGAATGTGAATTAGTGAGTATCGCCATCCAGACCATCGAAGTGGACAAGTCCATCGAATATAACGAAGTGGCATTCTTTAAAAAGATTCGTAAAAGACTTAAAGCATCGGATGTGAAGTTGTTGATGGCGATTCCCGAGAACCCCGCTATTATAGAACAAATTTCTCCGGAAGACTATCTTTTACCTGATATCACCGATGAGGATGACCTGTCATTGTGGACGAATACTTTTTCCAATCTTAATATTGTTGTGTAAGACTTAAACGTCAGAATCGGTACGGGTAATTTTACTGCTCCATCATTCCGGCTTGCTCGACAAAGTCGAGGAGGGCCTGTGATATGGCTACGTTGTCTTTCTTGGGGTAGCGGATTTTGGTGAAGATTTCGGCTAGGTTGCGGGTGCCGTTCTGACGCACCATTTCCTGGTTGAAGGGGAACTCCTCGCGGATGCGGTGTATGCGCTCGATGTCGTCGTCGCTGTAGTCGTGGTATTTCTCGTCGTGCACAATACCTTCCAACGGTAGGCTCTACTACTACCGTGCCTACGCAACTAATGCCACTGGGACGGTGTATGGGGAGGAGCGAACGCTATCTACTAATTAAAATTAAAAATTGAGAATTAAAAAAATAAGAGTTATAGTTTGGAGATCAATTAGATTTATGGATTTCCGCCGTAGGCGGGAGAAGAATAAAAATGGAAAAAGTTGTGAAAAATGGTTGGTTAATTGCGATTTGGTGTCAAAACAGGTATTACGATAAATGCGATTTGGTGCAAAAATTGGCAGTTTGATAAATGCAATTTGGTGCAAAAAGCGGTGGTGTATCTTCCCGAATGAATAATTCTTATATGAGTAATAAGAGTGGAATAGTTTTGAAATGAGGAAGGAAATTACATTATATGATGGAAAAATAGTTGTTATTTGAAAAAAAGTAGTATTTTTGCAAACGAAAAATGCGTATTTACGCAAAAAATGTTTGTAATATGGAGATAAAAAGGGATATTCATCTAAAGAAACTGATTGACAGTAAGCATAATGGAATGATTAAGGTGATTACTGGGCTTCGCCGTAGCGGCAAATCATATCTACTGTTCAATCTTTTCTACAACCACTTGATAAATAGCGGTGTTGACGAGAGACACGTGATAAGGGTCGACTTGGAAGACCGTCGTAATAAAATGTTGCGTGACCCCGATGCACTTATTTTCTATATCGACAAAGCGATGGTGGACAATGGGATGTACTACATTATGCTTGACGAGATTCAGCTGGTAAGTGAATTCGAGGATGTGCTGAACAGTTATCTGAAAGTAGATAATGCCGACGTATATGTTACCGGCAGTAATTCTCATTTCCTGTCGTCCGATGTCATCACCGAGTTCAGAGGGCGTGGCGACGAAATACGTGTGGCTCCGCTTTGTTTCCGTGAGTTTATCACCACTTGTGAAGGCAGCCGCGAAGATGCCCTGGGCGAGTACCTTACCTATGGAGGGCTTCCGATGATACCATCACTTCCCACCGCGGAAAAGAAAATGAATTATCTGAAGAACCTGTTTGCCAAAACCTATCTTACCGACATACAAGAGCGTTATAAGATAAAAAATGACAGCGACCTCCAGGACCTTATTGATATCATTGCATCTTCGATAGGAGGATTGACCAATCCTACCAAATTGGAGAATACTTTCCGTTCGGTGAAGAAAAGCGATATTACCCATACCACCATAAAAAAATATCTCGACATACTGGGGGATTCCTATCTTGTTGACAGGGCTGTACGATATGATATTAAGGGACGTAAATATATTGACACACCATCCAAATACTACTTCACAGATATCGGACTTCGCAATGCCCGCCTTGGGTTCAGACAGAACGAAGTGACTCACGCGATGGAAAATATAATATACAACGAACTATGCCTGAGGGGTATGAGCGTCGATGTGGGTGTTGTTGGTATCAATATAAAAGACGAAGATGGCAAGAGTGCCCGCAAACAGTTGGAGGTTGATTTTGTGTGCAACAAGGGCAGCGACCGCTACTACATTCAGTCGGCATTCCGGTTGCCGACCCAAGAAAAGCGGGATCAGGAGATACGTTCCTTACGCCATATTGGTGACAGTTTCCAAAAGATAGTCATCACCGACGAGCCCATTAGACGGTATCAGGACGATAGCGGTATTATATATATGAACCTCTATGAGTTTCTGCTGAATGAATCCAGTTTATAATGGTTCATTCAATGTGAAAATGGATACTAAAACCGAAGTTGAACGAAATCACTGCTCCATCATTCCGGCTTGGGTGACAAAGTCGAGGAGGGCCTGTGATATGGCGACGTTGTCTTTTTTGGGGTAGCGGATTTTGGTGAAGATTTCGGCTAGGTTGCGGGTGCCGTTCTGACGAACCATTTCCTGGTTGAAGGGGAACTCCTCGCGGATGCGGTGTATGCGCTCGATGTCGTCGTCGCTGTAGTCGTGGTATTTCTCGTTGTGTACAATACCTTCCAACGGCAGGCGCTCGCTCTGAGCTGGCTGCTCGTCGGGATAGCCCATACAAAGGGTTACGACTGGCACCACGCCCTTAGGCAGCTCCAGCAGTTCGGCAATGGCCTTGGTGTTGTACATCACGGTGCCAAGATAGCAGAATCCCAGCCCTTCGGCTTCGGCGGCAACACAGATGTTCTGTGCTGCAAGCGAGGCGTCGACGGTGCCGGACATCAGCCAGAGGAAGTTGTCGTAGGGCTCGTCGCAGCCGCGCAGACGGCACCAGTGGTGGTAGCGGTTCACATCGATGCATATTGTAAGGAACGCGGGCGCGGTGCTGCCTTGTCCGAAATGCAGCTTGGACAGGGCGGCGACATTGTCGGGCTGCTGTGTGACGATGATGCTGTATATCTGCATATTGCCGGTGTTCGAGGCGCGCATTCCGCACTCAAGGATGCGGTTCATCTTGTCTTGCTCGATGGCACGGCTTTGGAATTTGCGTATGCTGCGGTGGCTGTTGAGAAGGTCTATGGTATTCATTGTGTATGTTTTTCTTGCATATTAAACGTCGGCAGGGCTTTTTTATTTTGTGAGGCGCAAAAAAAGAATGCCGCCATAAGGCGGCACTCGGGATATATACAGATAATGAGTGAATCCGATTATTTGGTGGTGGCGATTCGTGTCGATTTGCCTGTGGCGGTGTTCATAATCTCCAGGCTGTTGCTGAATGTCACGGTTATGAAGGCTTTGCCGTCGGCAAGGAATATGTCCTGCGCCACGTCGCCCAGGCCACGACCATTGTTGTCGGCAAAGTAGTTGACTGTCGCCGTGTTGTTGCTCACATCTACGCGGCTGATGCCGGCGTTGTTCGAACCCCAGCCTCCCTCGTTGAGCACAAGCAAGTTGGATGCATCCAGAGCCACAGCCTTCTTGGGCAGAAGTCCCATCTGCACAGGGCCCATACGCGGGCTGCCGTCGTTGGCAAACACATAGCAGTCGCCTGCCGATACGTAATTGCCGTCGGACAGCGCGATTATGTCGCCATTATAGGGGTTGACGCTGATGCCATAGATGCCGTCGGAGGTACTGAAACCGTCGAGTATCTTGCTCACTTGGTGGGTGGCGCCGCTTATCTTGTAGAATGTCGCTCCATAGGTGTAAGAGCTTTCGTAGCCGTAGATGTCGCCGTTGTACACTTCAAAGTCATTCATCGCAACGTTCAGGTCTACAATCTCTTTACTGTCTGTGTTCAGGATATAGGTGCTGCCCTCGCTGACTACGGTCGAGCCGTCGTAGACATTCCACGTGTTGAAGACTATGTGGCTGTTGTCCAGTTTCCTGACAACGTTGGGGTTGCGCCCGATTGTTATGCTGTCCACCAGCTTGAAGGTGGCTATGTCGACGACATACAGCTTGTTGTCGTAGCTGTAGTTGCCGCTCTCGTCCGAGATGTTGCTGCTGGCAATGTAGAGCTTGCCACCGACGGCGGCAATGCCTTCGGGATGGAACTTGCCAAGCTTGCAAATGCCTGTAAAGGTGTTCTGTGCCTTGTTGAATCGCACCACGGCCATAGGGTAGTAGCAGGTTATATAGATATTGTCATCGTCTGCGGCCATATAGCGTGGATTCTCGAAATCGATTTCTACGGTATCGCTCGGCTGTGGCTTCTCTTCCTCGGGCTTGCAAGAGGCGAAAAGAATGGCTATTGTTGCCAGCGAGAGGGCTACGAGGGTTTTGATGAATGTTCTTTTCATTGTTAAAAAGGTTTGAAAGGTTTTAAGGGTTAAAAAGGGTTTAGATTGGTTTTAAAATGAATATACTGCTTTTATCCTGAAGTTGCGGCCCATCATAGGGTAGGAGCGGACGACTTCGTATTGCACGTCGAAGAGATTGAGCACCTGGGCTTGCAGGCGAAGGTCTCCTATCGGCAACTCGAATGTGCGGTCCAGCGTTATGCCTTGATCGGCGTATGCCGGCAAGTGGGTCTCTTCGTTGTTCTGTTGCTGGCTGTAGCGCTCGCCGACAAGCATACAGTTGTAGCCGATATTGACCCACTTGTTCTGCAGGTAGAGCGTGGCCCCGCCGCTGTGACGCGGGGTGTAGGGTATCTGATGGTCGTAGGTCTTGGGGTTGTCGGGGTCGGTGCGGTCAACGGCTTTCTGCAGGCTGTAGGTCAGAGTGACGCTGAGCGAAGCCTGCTGCCACTGCCAGTCGAGCGAGCCTTTCACATCGAGCCCCATCACGTCGACCAGCCCCAGATTCATTGTCGACCAGATAAACATATTCTGCCGAGGCACGGCTATAATCTTGTCCTTCACCTTGTTGTGGTATCCGTCGACGGTCAGCGACCAAATGCGGCGCGACAGCGAGTCGTGGCTGAAGCGTGTGGTGAGCGGCAGCGTGAGGCCTATGTTGTGCTGGCTGGCGCGTTCGGGCTGCAGCGAGTCGAGGGGCATCACGAAATAGTACATCTCATTGAAATTGGGCACTCGGTAGTTCTCCTTGAAGAAGTAGCGCAGTCGCAGGTTGCTGCGGTTCAAAGGCTTGACGGTGATGCCTGCGTAGGGCGACAGGCGGTGGTAGTGTATGTCCGTGGGGTTGTCGCAGGCGCGTTCGGTGATGAGCGTTGCCAACAGGTTGGCCCTGACGCTGATGCGTGGCCTTTTGTACTGCACGGCCAGTGTGCTGAGCGACGAGAGTCGGTCCACCTGGCTGTTCTTGGCCAGGTTGCTGTGCAGCTTGGCCAGTGCTCCGTCGGTGGCAAGGCTTGCCGTGAGGTGCGGCAGCAGCCTCCACAGCAGCGTCCCCGACAGGTAGCCCTCATTCTGACTGTATTCGTTATACTGGTAGCGCGAGGCGGTAAGGGCCTTGAAGTTCTCGTAGAAGTCGTTGGTATACTGGTATTTGCCTATCAGCTGCCAGCGCAGTTTGCCGTGCGATGCCAGATATTTCACCTGCGAGAAAAAGAGCTTCTCTTTGGTATCTTCCGAGCCCGATTTGACATAATACTGCACAGGCCCGGGCAGTTCGTGGTAGCCTTGCACATAGTGGACTTTGGCCGTCAGCGAGTGGTTGCTTGACGGATGCCAGAAGAGGTTGAGGTCGCCCGTGGCCAGCCACATCGCCGAGTGCTCGCGCCGCTCCACCGACGAGCTGTCGTCGTGCGAAGGGGTGTAGTAGAGCGTGAATGGATAGTTGCCATTGCTTTGCAACCAGCTGCCGAACAGCGACATAGAGAGCCGCTTTGCCAATTTGTGCTCTACCAGCATTGACGGTGACAGAAGTCCGAAACTGCCGCCTTCCATACCTAAACGCAGATGGGTCCGCTCGCCAGGCATAAACTGTCCCTCGCGCGTTTCCATATTAACGACATTGCCCGCAGCCGTGGCACGGGCAGATAGCAGCATCTCGTCCTGCTGGCCGTTGCTGAGGCTGACGAAAGCACTGTTGCCCAACGTGTAGCGCCCGAAATCGACCTGCCCGTTCTGGCAGTCGTTCACGGCCACGCCGTCGATGGTCAGCGTGCTGAACTGGCTCCCCAACCCACGCGCCGAGACGGTCTTCATTCCGCCTATGCCGCCATAGTCGCGCAGCGTCACGCCGGCCATCTGCTTCAGGGCGTCGCTGAGCAGCAGGGCGCCCGTGCGCTCCATATTCTTGTCGTCGACCACCTGCACAGGTGCCTGCGAGAGGGTGGGCGAGGGCTTTTTGTTGCGTGTAACGATCACTGAATTAAGCTCCTGGCGCTGGCTGACGCGGTGTGCAGAGGTGTCCTGCGCCTGTAGCGGCACAGCAAATATAGCCCACACAATGCAGGCTGCGAAAAAGCACAATATGTCTCGTGTCAGTGTTTGTCTGTTCATAATTAACGCCCTTTCCTCGAGAGCTTTAATCCGTTCGTGGCCTGGCAGGTCTTCTGACTTCGTTCCGGCGGCCCAAACCTTCCCGTCGGCCTGTGGCGGCAGACAGTGGTGTGCGGGGGACTGCCTTGTTGCGGAACTTACAGCAGCGGGACTGTCAATGATTTCCACATTGTTCCCTTTTGACGCCTAACGAGTTGACAGCAATGGCTTTGCAATGCTTTACCACCCTCTTTTGCGGCGACCAAACCGGATGCAAAGATACAACGCTTTTCCAAACTGGCAAAAAAATATTTTCGCGGCAGCAGAAAAGTCCATTTTGGGGCTGTAAAAAGCATATCTCATTATCAGTGTTTTACGAGAACACCTCCGTTCGTTGTCCAGTCGTTGTCCAGTTGTTGTCCAGTTGTTGTCCAGTCAATGACTGGACAACAACTGGACAACGAGCGGACAACGACTGGACAACGAACGGAGTTGGTGTGGAGAAAAAACGGTCATTTTATGTAGTTTTAACATTTAAAAGTGCAATCTGGATATAATAAAACAGAAAATGATTCGTTTTAGGGGCTGTTTTAAATATTTAAACGAGTATGATTATTAATGGAGGACTGATTTGGATTATTTTCGGCGTTCTGTTCGTGCTGAGCCTGATTGCCAGCAGCCGTGTCAAGTCGAAGTTCAAGAAGTATTCGGGCATTGCGATGAACTACAATATGACGGGTCGCGAGGTGGCCGAGCGTATGCTGATGGACAACGACATTCACGACGTGACGGTGCAGACCGTGGCGGGGACGCTGACCGACCACTATAACCCTGTGAACAAGACCCTTAACCTGAGCAAGCAGGTCTACTATGGCACCAGTGTCGCCGCAGCAGCCGTCGCTGCCCACGAGTGCGGCCACGCCGTGCAGCACGCTACGGCATACTATTGGCTGGGGCTGCGCTCGAAGATGGTGCCCGCCGTGAGCCTCTCGAGTCGCTTCACGCCGTGGATTCTCTTTGCAGGCATCCTGTTTGTGCAGAAGTTCCCGAGCCTGCTGCTTATCGGCATCATTCTCTTTGCCCTGACGACGCTTTTTTCGTTCATAACGCTGCCTGTCGAAATCAACGCCTCGAAGCGGGCCTTGGTGTGGCTTAACACGCACAATATCACCACTCCCGACACTCACGGCTATGCCGAAAGCGCACTGCGCTCGGCGGCCTACACCTATGTTATCAGCGCATTGACCTCGCTGGCCACACTGATGTATTATCTGATGATTTATCTCGGCAACCGTGATTAATAAACTGAACAAAGCCCTTTCGTTATGGATAGTTTGGATTTGATGTTGCTGGTACTGTGCGGGGTATATGTCGTAGTCATTGTCGGGGTTGCGATTCGCGAACTTTTTTTCGGCAAGAAGGAGAGTATGCGGGAACCGCGCACCGAGGGACTTGTAAGCGGCAAGGAGGTTGTGGAGCGTATGCTTGGCGAGGCAGGCATAGAGGGTGTCACGGTGGAGCCAAAGGATGCCATTGTGCAGCGCTACTACTATAGTCCCAAGAAGAAACGCATAGTGATTTCGTCCCACGCCTGCTACAACAGCGGCTATTATGAGGTGATGCGTGCTGCCACGACAGCCTCAAACGCAATCCAGCACGAGGAGGGATTCGGCACGATTGACCTATACCTGTGGCTGTCGCCCGTGATGGAATGGATGGCGCGAATGCTGCCTATGTTTTTGATTGTTGGATTGTATGTCATTTATTTGAACCCTATGTTGATAGGAGTGTCATTGTTGTCGTTGTGGGTGCTGGTGTTGATACTGGCGCTGCTGATGCGCCCTGTCGACAAGGACGCGGCGCGGCGCAGCACGGAGTGGCTCATCGCCAACGGCGTGGTGAAAGAAAGCGAACGTCCGCAGATTGAGCGGATAGGACGCTATCTGACCAACTACAATCTTGTGCTGGTGCTTACGGCAAGCTTCGGGCTTTTCTTCCTGAGGTACAAAATGCGTGTGCCCTCGGACAAGAGTGTATGAGTTGCTAACTTGTAAAAGGTTTTGATATAATAGATTGCGCGTTTTTGTGCAATCTATTTTTGTATGTGCGGGGTGCGGAGTGCTTTTTTTTGTGTAATTTTGCACTTTAAAACTGAGATGCAGTGGCAGACAAATCGAGCAAGATAGAGAAGAATACCCCGTTGATGCGGCAGTATCTGGAGATGAAAAAGAAGTTTCCGGACGCAATGCTGCTTTTCCGCGTCGGCGACTTCTATGAGACCTATGGCAGTGACGCCGTCAAGGGTGCCGGCATACTGGGCATCACCTTGACACGCAAGTCGAACGGCAGCGAGGCCTACACCGAGATGGCAGGCTTTCCGTATCACGCACTGGAGCAGTACCTTCCGCGACTGGTGAGGGCAGGGCAGAGGGTGGCTATATGTGAGCAGCTGGAAGACCCCAAGGCAGCCAAAGGACTGGTGAAGAGGGGTATAACGGAGCTGGTCACGCCTGGCGTGTCGTACAACGATATGGTGCTGGAGGTGAAGGAGAACAACTTTCTTTGCGGTCTGCATCTCGACGACAAAGTGAACGGTATCAGCTTCTTGGACGTGTCGACGGGCGAATTCTATGTGGCCCAGGGCGACATCAACTATATCGACAAGTTGCTGCAGAATTTCCACCCAACCGAGGTTGTCTTGCAACGCAGATTGATGCGCCGCTTCCAAGAGCTTTTCCCCGAGAAATACTATACCAACACGTTCGATGACTGGGTTTTCACTACTGACTTTGCCGAGGAATTGCTGATGAAGCAGTTTGGCACTACATCGCTGAAAGGTTTTGGCGTTGAGGAACTTGGCGCTGGTGTCATAGCCGCCGGCGCTGCCCTCTACTACCTGCAGGAGACGCAGCACGACCGCACGCAGCACATCTGCAAGCTGACGCGCATCGAGGAGGACAAGTATGTGTGGCTCGACAAGTTCACCATCCGCAACCTGGAACTGGTGCATTCGCCCAACGAGAACGCCAAGACGCTGATCGACATCATCGACCAGACGCTGACACCTATGGGTTCGCGCCTTATGCGTCGCTGGGTGGTGATGCCGATAAAGGATGTCGTGGCCATCGAGCAGCGCCTGTCGGTTGTGGACCAGCTGGTTATAGGTGGCGACATTGCCGACGGCCTCAGGCAGCGCATCCGTGGCATCGGCGACCTTGAACGCCTGATTTCGAAGGTGGCTGTGGGGCGCATCAACCCCCGTGAGCTGCTGCAGCTGAAGCGTTCGCTGGGCGAGATAGACGGCGTGAAGAAGATTTGCAGCGCCGTGAACAACAAAGCCCTGCACCTGTATGGCGAGCAATTGAATGGCTGTCACACTATATACGACTTGATAGACAGGGAGATAAACGAAGAGGCACCGGTGAAGGTGGATAAAGGCAACGTCATAGCCGACGGCGTGAATGCGGAGCTTGACGAGCTGAGGGCGCTGGCAGGCAGCGGCAAGAATTATCTGGTAAATCTGCAGCAACGCGAGAGCGAACGCACTGGTATTCCGTCGCTTAAAGTGGGCTTCAACAATGTGTTCGGCTATTACCTTGAGGTGACCAATGCACATCGAGACAAGGTGCCGCCCGAATGGATACGCCGTCAGACGCTGACCAATGCCGAACGCTACATCACGCCCGAACTGAAAGAGTATGAGGAGAAGATTCTTGGCGCCGAAGAGCGTATGCTTGTCATTGAAAGCCAGTTGTATGAGCAGCTGCTCAGGACGCTGACGGAGTATGTGCAGCCTATACAATATAATGCACAGCTGATTGCGCAGCTCGACTGTCTGCAGAGTTTTGCCGCCGTGTCGCTGGCCAACGGCTACTGCCGTCCGTCGCTGAACGAGGGTACGGCTATCGACATCAAGGAGGGCCGCCATCCGGTGATCGAGACTCAGTTGCCGCTGGGCGAGAAGTATGTGTCGAACAACGTCTATTTGGACCACGATACGCAGCAGATTGTCATCATCACAGGCCCCAATATGTCGGGTAAGTCGGCACTGCTGAGGCAGACGGCCCTGATAGTGCTTATGGCCCAGATCGGCTGCTACTGTCCCGCTCAGTCGGCGACGATAGGCATTGTGGACAAGATATTTACGCGTGTGGGTGCGTCGGACAACATATCGTCGGGCGAGTCGACATTTATGGTGGAGATGAACGAGACGGCGAGCATCCTTAACAATGTGAGCGACAGGAGCCTGGTTCTGCTTGACGAGATAGGACGCGGCACGAGCACATACGACGGCATATCGATTGCGTGGGCTATCACCGAGTTTCTGCACGACAACAAGAAGGTGCGTCCTAAAGTGATGTTTGCCACTCACTATCACGAGCTTATAGAGATGGCCGACCAGTATGAACGCATACAGAATTATCATATATCGGTCAAGGAAGTCGGCAATAAGGTGATATTTATGAGGAAGTTGGAGATGGGCGGCAGCGAGCACAGCTTCGGCATCCACGTGGCGCGTATGGCCGGTATGCCCCCGCAGGTGTTGAAACGGGCGCACCAGATGCTCGAGTTGTTGGAGTCGAAAAATGAGAAAATTTCCGATCAAAAAACTCTCAAAAAAGGGAAAAAAGAGGGAAAAAATACCCCTGAACCGGGCTTCCAACTCAGTTTTATACAACTTGACGACCCTACTTTACTCGAAATTCGAGATAAGATATTGGATATTGATATAGATACACTTACACCGATAGAAGCCCTCTTGAAATTGAACGAGATTAAAAAAATTGTCAGTAAAAAATAAATTTTTTTTGTCAGTTTCAAAAATGTTTGTACTTTTGCACTCGCTTTTGAGGAAAAAAGTATGCGGAAATAGCTCAGTTGGTAGAGCACGACCTTGCCAAGGTCGGGGTCGCGAGTTCGAGTCTCGTTTTCCGCTCTAAAAAGAGTAGTTTGAAATAACACCAAGCGGAAATAGCTCAGTTGGTAGAGCACGACCTTGCCAAGGTCGGGGTCGCGAGTTCGAGTCTCGTTTTCCGCTCAAAGTCTCCAACCAGATTTTGATGCTCTGGTGGTGGAATGGTAGACACGAGGGACTTAAAATCCCTTGCCCGCAAGGGCGTGTGGGTTCAAGTCCCACCCGGAGTACTGAATAGAGAGAAATTTGAAATGGTTGATAAATAAATGTCTTGGTAGCTCAGCTGGTAGAGCAATTGACTCTTAATCAATGGGTCCAGGGTTCGAATCCCTGCCAGGACACCACTTCGGGGTGTAGCGCAGTTGGCTAGCGCGCCACGTTCGGGACGTGGAGGCCGGAAGTTCGAGTCTTCTCACCCCGACAAATCTCCCAGATTTTATGCTTTACACCTTGAATGCCTGCCACTTTAGCTCAGTTGGTAGAGCAACGCATTCGTAATGCGTAGGTCTGCGGTTCGAGTCCGCAAAGTGGCTCAGATTTTTAACAAATTAATCAAATTTATTAAGTAATGGTAAAACAATACGAAACCGTTTTCATTGTAACTCCCGTTTTGTCTGAAGAACAGATGAAGGAAACGGTAAAAAAGTACACGGACTTCCTCACCAACAAGGGTGCTGAGATAGTCTACACGAACAATTGGGGTATGCGTAAGTTGGCTTACCCGATTAAGAAGAAATCATCAGGATTCTATTATCTCATTGAATTCAAGGCCGAGGGTAATGTTATCGCTGACCTTGAGGTCGCTTACAAGCGCGACGAGCGTCTGCTCCGCTTCTTGACGGTGTCGCTCGACAAGCACGCTATCGCTTACAATGAGAAGAAACGCGCTGCCAAGCAGAACTCCGTCGAGGCTCCCGCAGAGGCATAATAATAATGTTCGCGCGTAATTGTTAAACAACAAAAAGAATAGAATTATGGCTAACGAAAGTGAAATCAAATATTTGACCCCTATAGCTGTAGAGACACAGCGTAAGAAATACTGCCGTTTCAAAAAACTCGGCATTAAGTATATCGACTATAAGGACGCCGATTTCCTGCTGAAGTTTGTTAACGAGCAGGGTAAAATCCTTCCCCGTCGCATCACCGGTACTTCCAACAAGTATCAGAAGAAAGTTTCGCAGGCAATCAAGCGTGCACGCCATCTTGCTTTGCTGCCCTATGTTGCCGATTGTTTAAAGTAATCAAAGGAGGAAGAATAAATGGAAATTATACTGAAACAAGACGTTATCAATCTGGGATATAAGGACGACATCGTGACCGTGAAGAACGGCTACGCCAACAATTACCTCCTCCCGCAGGGCTTGGCTATCATCGCCACTCCCGCCAATAAGAAAATGCACGAAGAGACACTGCGTCAGCGCGCTTTCAAAGAGGAAAAGCTCCGCAAGGATGCCGAGACTCTTAAGGCTGCCCTCGACGGCAAGAGCGTTCGCATCGCCACTAAGGTCGGTGAAAACGGTCAGCTGTTCGGTTCGGTCAACAACATTCAGGTTGCTGATGCTCTGAAGGCTCAGTACAACTATGACATTGATCGCAAGAAGATTGTTGTCGACGGCTCCAAGATTAAAGAGGTCGGTACCTACAATGCTCTTGTTAACATCTACCGTGACATCAAGGCTACCCTCAACCTCGACGTTGTCAATGAGGATGCCGCTCCTGCCGAGGCATAAGTCCAAAGCAGACCCGTATTAGAAAAGTTTTCTTTTTCATAGTACAATTTTTAGGTTGGCTAATCCCTACGTGAGTAGGGGTTAGCTTTTTTATATGGGTATGCTTCATATAAAAAGAGGTGTTGGAATTGCTCCGACACCTCTTTTTATTGGTTGAAAGTTAAAACGTTGTGTTGCTTACATCTTCATCATCCAACCTTTTTCAGTGAGGATTAATGACTCAGTGTCATCTTTGGCTTCGCCATTGCCGAAAGTGTATTTCACTTTCACTTTGGCACTTTGGCCGTCCTCTGAAATCTCTTCGCCGAGGATTTCATACTCGGCTAAGCCGCCGTTAGCCTCATAAATCGCTTGGACGAGGGCTATAAATCCATTGACGTCGTCCTCGCTGGCTTCAGCGATGCCTTCGGAATACTGGATTGCTGCTTTGTAGTCTTTGTTTTTCAACAGTTTCAGGACTTTCTCCATTACGTTGGATGGAGTGTCCTTCTTGCTGGTTTTGACTTCAGTCGTGTCGCCCGACTGTCCGCAGCTGGTAATTGCAAAACTGCAAGCCAACAAAGCTGCAAAAACGAAAATGATCGTTCTTTTCATTGTTTAATGTTTTTAAGTGTTTATAAAAAAGGAAAAAAAGTGCTTGCCGGATACCGGCAAGCACGTTCTTTGTAAAAGCCTTTATTAATATTTGTAGAAGCCTTCGCCAGTCTTGCGACCAAGGAGACCGGCGCGGACCATCTTGCGCAGCAGCGGGTGAGGACGGTACTTCGGGTCGCCGAACTCTTTGTAGAGGACTTCCATAATGGCGAGGTTGACGTCGTTGCCGATAAGGTCGGCCAGAGCAAGGGGACCCATCGGGTGATTGGCGCCAAGCATCATACATTTGTCGATGTCTTCGGCGGTGGCGATGCCGTCGGCAAGGATGCCTACTGCCTCGTTAATCATCGGAATAAGGATGCGGTTGACCACAAAGCCGGGTGCCTCTTTAACCTCAACGGGTTGTTTGCCGATGCTGGTGGCCAGGTCGACGACGCACTTGCATACCTCGTCGCTGGTCAGCTGGCCACGGATAACCTCGACCAGAGCCATACGGTCGGCAGGATTGAAGAAGTGCATACCGATGAACTGAGCCGGACGGCTGGTGGCGGCGGCTATCTCGGTGATGCTGAGCGACGACGAGTTGGTGGCGAAGATAGCTTCGGGCTTGCAGATCTTGTCAAGCTCGGTGAAGACCTCTTTCTTGAGCTGCATCTCCTCGACAGCGGCCTCGATGACGAGGTCGGCGTCAGCGAATGTTGCATAGTCGGTGGTGGTGGTGATGTTGGCGAGCAGGGCATCAACGGCCTCCTGAGTCATTTTGCCTTTCTCGACGAGTTTGCCATAACCTTTAGCGATTGAACCCATTGCCTTGTCGAGGCTTGCCTGGGTACGGCTTTTCATAACGACGGGCATCTTGGCGGCAAAGGCTTTGACAATGCCTTTTGCCATTGTGCCGGTTCCAATAACGTAAATTTTCATTGTGAGATTATTTTTGTTTAGTTTATTTATATGTTTTTATGTTTTATCGTTTTAGGATGAAAGGAGAGAGTCAACGATGCGAAAGTGTGATTTTACCTATTTGAAGTAAAAGTCAATGTTAATGTTAAACTTGATTATTTACCTTGGAATTCGCATTTTCCTTTGTTGAGGAATGCAGCCATACCGTTCTTTTGGTCTTCTGTTTGGAAGCAACGGCCGAAGACGGTGCTTTCGTTCATTATTGCTTCGTCAGCAGTCATATCCCATTCGTCGTTTATGCAGAGCTTTGCAGCTTTTACGGCGAGGGGGGCATTGGCGGCAATCTTGGTAGCCATTTCCATAGCTTTACCCATCAGTTCGGCTTGGGGATAGACGGCGTTGACAAGTCCGATACGCAAAGCTTCGTCGGCCTTGACGTTGCGTCCCGTATAGATGAGCTCCTTGGCCATACCCATACCGATGAGGCGTGCCAAGCGCACGGTGCCGCTGAAGCCGGGGATGATGCCCAGACCCACTTCCGGCTGGCCGAAGCGGGCGTTGTCGCTGCAGATGCGAATGTCGCAGGCCATAGCCAGCTCGCAGCCTCCACCAAGGGCGAAGCCGTTGACGGCGGCGATGACCGGCACGTGGAGTGTCTCAATCTTGCGGAATACGGCGGCTCCGCGGCTGCCGAAGGTCTGTCCCTGCGGAACATTCAGAGTGGCCATCTCGCTGATGTCGGCACCGGCCACAAAGCTCTTCTCGCCGTCGCCCGTGATGATAAGGCAGCGGTAGCGGTTGCAGTCAAAATTGGTCAGAAAGTCGTCCATCTCTTTCAAAATGGAGCTGTTGAGTGCATTGAGCGTCTTCGGGGCGCTGATGGTGAGGATGCAGATATTGCCCTCGGCGGCTATTTTCAGAAAATTGTATTCCATAATCGTAATTGGATCATTATATGAGGTTGCAAATTTACGCTTTTTTTTTGATACAGACGTTATTTTTGATGAATTATAATTCAAGTGCAAGAAAACCACAATATTAAAACGGCGTTTTTCTTGCAGCAAAGAATGATAGTACTTGCGAAAAGTTGTTTTGGCTTTTGTTTTCCGCTTGGAATCCTATCTCAATGCCTGTTTCGTGGAGTGAGCTCGCGGTGCAGAGCGACAGCAGGCTGTCGCTATGGCTAAAGCGGTGTGGAATGCGTGCGTTCATCGCCCTTTCCGCACAATAACACCTTCGTTCGTTGTCCAGTTGTTGTCCAGTTGTTGTCCAGTTGTTGTCCGTTTATTAATCGGACAACAATCGGACAACAAACGGACAACAAACGGACAACGAACGAAGATGGTGCGGTGAAGGCCTGTAAATGAATTGGTTTTGGATTGGGGTTGAACGCGTGAAGTTCCCGAGGCTAAGTGTTTGAGAATGTGTGGAATCAGAATCCTATCTCGATGCCGACTTCGTGGAGCGGGCTCGAGGTGTAGAGCGACAGGAGGTTAGCGGTAAAGCTAAGGCGGCGTATAAATCCGCGAGGGAAGGCAAGGCCTAAGCCCATCGTAAGTCGCCAGGGGTTGAGTATGGGCCTGTCGCCGGTCTGGATTCCTATGGGGCGCGAAGTGGCGATGCTGTGCGACGGTGTAAGGCTCAGATTCCATCCTGTGAATTTGCCTTTTGGCCTGAAGTTGAATGTGAGCGGCAGGCTGGCATAGAGGCTGAAGGTGCTGTGGATTTCAGGCTTGCCAACAGGAATGATTGTGGTATTCTCGATACCGTCAATACCATCAGTTGTTCCGATAGTATAGGTAGTGGCTTCAGTCTGATGCGAATAGCCGCTGAGCCCTATGCCGACTTCCAATCCCTGCCGTCCGCCCAAGGGAATGGCATAGCTGACACCGACATTTGCCGCGAGTGTGGAGCTGGGCGACACACTGATGTAGGAATCGGAGGGGCCGGAAATGGCGTTATGCTGCATTGCGTATTCATCGTTACCGGCATCGACGGCACCAATTCGGGGAAGTGCAGACGCTCCTATAGATGCGGTGAAGTGGAATCGTTTGCCATCGTTGCCTGAAGGTTGAATGACGGTGTTGTCGGCCAACATTGTCTCTTGGATGTCAAAGGGTTGCGCGTCAGGCTGCGGAGTCTCAATGGCGTCAGGGAAGTTTGCGTGCAGGGTGTCGGCGTTGGTGGCTTGCAGGGTTGTTGCAATCGCCGTGGGTTCTGTATTCTCGTGTATTGTGGCGTGTTCCTGCAGGGCTTGCTGCTTTGGCAAGAGTGGGGTAGAGGAAGCGGGTTGCCTCGTATTATGGTGTGATGAGGGGCATGTTTTTTGTGGCGTTGGCTCCTCGGTGGGTGTTTGCCTGACCGACGGGCTGTTCTGCTGTGCAACAATTGTGCTCTCCGCTTGGCGCGGTGTTGCAAGTCGATGTGCCGACCAAACCGTCGTGGCGAGTAATAAGGCGGTGCAGACCATCAGGCCTCGCCATTTCTGCCGACGGGCCAGGCCGTGCAGTGTGTCGGCTGCCTGCCGTTGCTGCCGACGGTCGGCACCGTATTGTTGTAATATTTTCTCTATATCGTCCTGTGTCACAGTGTGATGGTGTTGTTTTATTGTTAATTGTCAGATGCCAGTTTGCTTCTCAGTGTGGCGTAGGCGCGGCTTAGCTGTGTGGTTATATTGGTTTCGCTGAGGCCGGTCTGTTGCGCGATATCGTGGATAGTCAATTGCTTTACGTATTTCATCTCTATTATTGTCTGCTGTTGTTTTGGCAGCGATGCTATGGCTTGCTCCACTTGCCTGTATCGCAGTTCGGTGTCGTGCGGATCTTCGTCATATTGCTGAATCTGAACCTCTGACGCTGCGGCTTCCATCATCTTCTGTCTCTGCTTGTTGCGGCGCAGCATATCGATGCAATAGTTACGTAATGTACGTATACTGAAACCCTGCGGGTCTTTCATCAGTCCCAAGCGCCAGCGCATACGCCACAGCCGAACAAAGGTCTCCTGTACGGCGTCGGCGGCAAGGTCGTCGTCGTGCAGAATCGCTGTGGCCACACGCCTCATTGTGGGTTGGAGCGAGACGATGTCGTTTATGAACTGATTGGTATTTATTTTGTTTTGGTTGCTTTAGATGGTTCTTGCAATGGGAAATAAGGTGTGGCTTATTCAAATGATTGCTGGTAGACAGTGGCTTGTTGCAGCGTTCCGAAGAAGAGTTCTTCTATCTTGATTACTAATGTGAACGGGCGCGAGGGAAGGTTGTTGATATGGAATGAGTTGTCGTATAGGCAGATACAGTCGGTTATGCCCTGCACGCCCACATTTTCGATGACTGTGACCGTGTCGTTGGAGTATTCCACGCGAGTGGTTATGTCGGGCTCTCCGCAGTCGAGATGCATATTGTAGTGTGCCACCTGCATAGGGGCGTTGTCGTTTGGCCACGACACCACGATGGAGTCGAGGTTCATATCCTTTGCGGCAGCTTTGTCGGTGCCGGTGTGGCAGCCCGACACGCTGACATCGGAAATGAAAGGAGGTTCGGTGTTGTCTTTTTCGCAAGCCCAAAGTAGGGCGATGATGATTGCGGCCGCAGCCAAAATTCGTGTCTGTTTCATAGCGATTGATTTTTTTTGTTCACTATTATAACGTACAAACCTGCAAAATGTCACAGCAAAGGAAAAATATTTTTTCCAGTGTGACATTTCGTCACGCAGTGCGTTATATGGGTGAACAATAAATAAAAACCTTTATGAAAAGAATCCTTTTGCCTTTGATTATTATGATGAGCCTTGTGCTGTCGGGCTGCAAGAAAGACAGAATCAGTATTCATTTTGACTATGATGGACCGTGCCATTGCGGTGTGGAGAACCCTCTTGAGCAACTGGAGTGGCTGCACAATACGGCTGTGGAGTTCGAGTCGTGGCCCGAAAACAGATGGGCGAAAATTCTTATCTGCACCTATGACTCCATCAAGCAAGGGTTTATCATCAACCCTTGTGTGAATTGTGTCGACGGTATGCAGAGCTTTGTTGACTGCGGAGGCAATATGTTGGGCAATCTGGGCGGCTTTGCAGGCATACCACTGTCCAACTACAATATCGACCCTGCCAGTGTGCGCGAGATTTACCGTAACTATCCTGACACGGCGGCCACTCTCGTCAATAAACGCTGGCAACTGCGGCGCTTTTTTGACCGAGAGACAAATACAGAGGAAATCCCTATGCGTGGCAACGACCCTATTCCTTTCTGGCTCTATTTTCACGATAGCTTAACGGTGGAAGGCGGCGGCATCAACCAATTGGCTGGCAATTATGCAATGATTGACCATAACATATATATGAATGTCGCAGCGGTAACCGAGATACACGACGCGACAGGCTGGGAGGAGCGTATGCTCAACGCCTTGAATGACGCTTCTGTCTGCGAGGTGGATTATTACGGCCGCACAATGCGAATATACTATGACCTGAACCGCAAATATATGGATTTCATCCGCGCAGATTGAAAAATATTTTGCCAGTATAAAATAATTTGTTATTTTTGTTGCATCGTTTCGAAAGTGCGAAACGATGCAACTTATTGTATGTCTGACCCAAAAGCGTAATATGCCTGCGCTCAAAACGGCTCTTTACGAGCCACAGGCTCTTGAACCCTGATGGATAAGAGAATAGGAACAATAACAATATTAGTGACCGACCGTAGTATGTCGGCACAGATTAATCCGATTATTTCCGATTACTCCGACATAATTTTATGTCGCCAAGGTCTGCCGTTTCAGCAGCGTGCCGTGGCGGTCATATCGCTTATTGTCGAAGGAAGCGTCAACCAAATCAATGCTCTGACCGGGCGTCTGGGCCGCATTGCCGGTGTCGAGACCAAGGCTGTGGTTACCAAGGCAAGCTAAGTGGGGTAAAGGTTATTGTTTAAAGGTTAAAGTTTAAAGGTTAAAGAATATAACAAGTAGTCTATATTGTAGATAATAATAAAGAATCCATAAAACATATTACAATTATGAAACATCAGAATTTCATTGATAGAGACAAACTTTACGGTATGCTCGACAACAATGCTCCTACCGAGAGTCAGTTGAACGACATACTTAACAAGGCACGCAAACTTAAGGGTCTGAACCTTGAGGATGTTGCCAAGCTGCTGTGCGTCGAGGACGAGGCCGGCATACAGAAAATACTCGACACAGCCCACTACTGCAAAGAGGAAATCTACGGCAAACGCTTGGTGCTCTTCGCTCCCATCTACACGGGCAATGCTTGCGTGAACAACTGCGTGTACTGCGGCTTCCGTCGCGACAACAAGGCACTGAAACGCAAGATACTGACCCTCGACGAGATCGAGACCGAGACACTGCACCTGCTGCGTATGGGTCACAAGCGCGCTCTGCTTATCTGTGGCGAGAGCCCGCGCAACGACGCTAACTATATGGTCGAGGCTATCCGCCGCACCTACGCCGCCAAGGACGAGAAAGGAAGCACCATACGCCGTATCAATGTCGAGCTGGCACCGATGAGCGTTGAGGACTATGCCAAGCTGAAGGCCGAGAAGATTGGTACCTATGTCTGCTTCCAGGAGACATATGACGAGGTGGAGTACAAGAAGTTCCACCCGGCAGGCACCCCCAAGGCCGACTACCTCTACCGACTCACCTGTATGGACCGCGCTATGGAAGGCGGTATCGACGATGTGGGTGTCGGCGCTCTGTTCGGACTTGTCGACTACCGCTTTGAGATTCTTGCCATTATGGAGCACGCACGCCATCTGGAAGAGGAGTACGGCTGCGGCCCCCACACCGTCAGTTTCCCGCGCATCGAGCCTGCCGAAGGTACGCCGTTCTCGCTGCCTGAGAACATTCCGCACCCTGTCAGCGACGCCGACTTTATGAAGATTATTGCCATCATACGCATTGCTATGCCTTATACCGGCATCATCATCAGCACCCGCGAGCGTCCAGAGTTGCGCGACCAGCTGGTGAAATACGGCGTTAGCCAGATCTCTGCAGCCAGCGAGACCAACCCTGGCGGTTACGACGAGGACAACAACAGCAGCGAGGCCAAGCCCTACGAGAAGACCGGCGACACCGGCGCCCAGTTCACCCTCGGCGACCACCGCTCGCTCGACGAGGTCATCAGTATGATGATCGACGGCGGCTACATACCGAGCTTCTGCACAGGCTGTTACCGCAAGGGCCGCGTGGGCGCCGACTTTATGGATCTGGCCAAGCCCGGCCTCATCAAGGAGTACTGCAAGCCCAACGCAATGTTCACCTTCCGCGAATACCTTGAGGACTATGCTAGCCCAGAAACCAAAGCCAAAGGCCTTGCGCTGCTCAAGGAGCTCACTCAGACTTTCAGCAAGGAAGAATTGAAGAAAAAAGTGGAAGGCAACCTCTGCAAGATCGGCGAAGGCGAGCGCGACCTCTATTTCTAAACCTGTCAAAAATGCATTTCGGGGCTCTAAAACGACGCTTCCGTTCGAATGCAGAGCCCCGTTTCAGATAATCGCAGTACTTTTGCACCCGAATTCAACAACATAAAACACGATGGAGATGCCGAAAACCATCAACAAAATTAAAGAGTAGGCACAATAAAAAATGCAAATAAAAATGAAAAAAGTATTCCTTACCCTCACTTTAGTTGCTTTTGCAATGGCTGCAAACGCACAGATTATCCTTGGAGGTCAGCTCGGTCTTGGCACCGGCAGCGGCACCTATACCCAGGAAAATGCAAGCCCCGTTTGGGATATGCCCTCCTACAAGACAATGAACCTCACTGTTGCTCCGACCATCAGCTACGTCCTCAACGACAAGATGCAGATTGGTCTCTCCATTGCTTACGGCACCGGCAGCAACACCACCTATAACTTCGCAGCTTACGCTCTGAACCAGGAAGTCTGGGCAAAGACCAGCAACACCAACTTCAGAATCGCTCCCTATTTCCGCTACTATTTCGCACAGGCCGGCAACTTCAACTTCTTCTGTGAAGCAGCTCTCGGCTTTGGCATCAGCCCGCGTACCAAACATCACGACTACAGCAATGTCCCTGTTATTGGCTACGACAACGAGTATGATGGCAACACCAAGACCTCTACCATCGACCTCTCCATTGTTCCCGGTGTGAACTACAAGTTCAATGACAACTGGTCGGCTGACTGCTACATCGACCTCGCTGGTATTGCCTTCACCCACACTTCAACCAAGACCTATGTCGGTGGTACAGGTACTACCAAGGACGACCTCGTTTCAACAGATGTTACCAACAACTTCGGTCTGATTGCCAACGCTGCCGCTCAGGACCTCAACGCCCATCTTGGCAACTTCCGCATCGGTATCAACTACCACTTCTAAAAAACACTTACCATTTACTGAAACAATACTCACACAACTAACTTGACTAACATAGACTAATTAGTAAAATTGTAGATTGTTTTGTTGAATTCATAATGGTGTCGGGCGCCCCTGCGAAGGGGCGTCCACTTTTTTAAACAATAAAAGGCGGGACGTTGCAACGTCCTGCCTTTATTGTTTTAATAGAAGAAACTGGCTACAAGTCTGCTTCGATTAACCTTACCAGCTCCTCGACGGCGTCTTTCTGGTCGATGTTTTGTTTTACAATCTCTTTGCCTTTGTAGAGAGTTATCTTGCCAGCGCCGCTGCCTACATATCCGTAGTCAGCGTCGGCCATCTCGCCGGGGCCGTTGACTATGCAGCCCATAACGCCTATTTTTACGCCCGTAAACCGTGCTGTGGCCTTCTTGATGCGTTGCAGGGCCTCTTGTATATCGTATTGGGTGCGGCCGCACGAAGGGCAGGCGATGTATTCGGGCTGAGTAATGCGTGCCCCCACGGCCTGCAGTATGTCGTAGGCTACGGGTATTTCTGCCACGGGGTCCTCGGTCAGCGACACGCGGATTGTGTCGCCAATGCCGTCAATGAGCAGTGCACCTATGCCTGCGGCGCTCTTGAGGCGCCCTTGCATTGCGTCGCCGGCTTCGGTCACGCCCAGATGGATGGGATAGTCCATTCCGAGAGCCTGCATCTTCTGTACGAAGATCCTTGTGCTTTGCACCATCACTTTGACATTGCTGGCTTTCATCGAGAAGACGAGCTTGTCGAAGTCTTGCTCGCGGCATACTTCGGCAAATTCGATGGCCGATTGCGCCATTGCCTCGGGGGTGTTGCCATGGCGGCACACGATGCGTTCGCTGAGGCTGCCGTGATTGGTGCCTATGCGCATTGCGGTGCCGTGCTGCTTGCAGATTTCAATCAGGCGCGACATCTTTTCGCCTATGCGCTTGATGTCGTCGTTGTATTCTTCGTCGGTCCAGTGGGTGCGGCCAGTGTTGCGGTCGGTGTAGTTGCCAGGGTTGATGCGCACCTTTTCCACCAACGTGGCGGCCACCTCAGCGGCCTTGGGGTTGAAGTGGATGTCGGCCACCAGCGGCACCTCGCAGCCACGACGCAGCAGTTCTTCCTTTATGCGGCCTAGGTTCTCTGCGGCTTTCACATCAGGTGCTGTTATGCGCACCAGCTCACAGCCGGCGTCGACCATTCTAATTGTTTGCTCCACGGTGGCCTTGGTGTTCATCGTGTCGGTGTTGGTCATCGACTGGACACGCACTGGGGCGCCTCCGCCCATTGTGAGGTTTCCTATCTTGATTTGTCTGCTCATTGATTATATTTTTTTGAGGTATTCCCAAATTGCGTTCGACGGGTTTCCATTCTCGTACTTGATATGGATGGTTTGACCGACGTGCAGCTTTTGGAGTCTCTTGCGTATCTGATATGAATCGCCCGTATACACAGAATCCCCCACACGGTATTCGTAATAGACAGGTGTACCCAAACGGTAGATGGGCTTACCAAACCCGGTGATGACAGCTTCGGTCTCAACAGGATCCTTGTTCACACGGTGTCTTTGAATCTGATTGTATGTGATTTTGCACGGAATCCATATTAGCCAACAACCCGCGACGACAATTAAGCACAGCCACTGCCAGCCGTTCTGAATCCTTTCGAAGACGGTCTTCGGGGTACGCTTCTTGCCCTTCTTATCCTTTGGCGGATAATTGGGTTTACGGTTGATATTGTGCGACATCGATTGTCTTTAGTTATACTATCTAAAATATACCTCCGTTGCACCGACACCGTATTTCGACATCGGGGCTTCGAAGAAGTGGATATTGTCGTATTGTTTCAGCTCCTTGTTGATTTCGTCCTTGAGTATGCCTTTGCCTACGCCGTGGATGAAGGTCACTTTCTTCATCTTGTTGGCAAAAGCGTGATTCATACATAGGCGGAAGTAGTGCATTTGTATTTCGAATGCCTCGTGTGGCGTGAGGTCGGCGGGACGCTCGGTTAGCATATCGATGTGCAAGTCAACCTCGGCTTCGCCTGGTGTGGTCTCGTGCTGCAGCAGTATGTTGTCTGAAAGGCTTTGGGTGTTGTGCTGCTGTATATTGCTGAGCTGCTTCTTTAGCTTGGCAATCTGGTCTTTAAGGTTTGCGACCTGGTTCTTGAGCTGCTTGATTTCGTCCTCCGGCGTCATCGGAACGGTGACTTTTGGCGCCGTGCCCGGCAGTCCTGAGGGTAGGGGGGTGCCTTTGCCTTTCAGATGCTCTTCCATCGTGGCATTGAACATCTTGGCAGCTCCCTGCTGGTCGGCCATACGTATCAGCTCTTCGGGCTGCATCGGTATGTCAAAGCCGGTGTCGTCTTGTACAAAAATAAAGTCGTCGGTCACTTTGGTGACGATGCCGCCACCGATCTGGTTAAGGAATTTTACTTTATCGCCTATTTCAAAATGTGCCATTAGTAAAGGTTAAAGTTTAAAGGTTAAAGGATTTCGTCGGCCAGCTTGGCAAAGTCGATTCCGTCAAAGTTGCCGCTGCTCATCATTAACAAATTTATAGCGTTATTGTGTGAATGCGTTATCGCGTCAGCACTAACGCTATTACGCATTAACGCAATCACGCATTCCACCAGTTTCTTGCTGTCGGTGAAGACCTCAACATTTCCACCAAAGGCCTTGCGCACCTCCTCGGGGTCGAGAGGCGGCAGTTTTTTGAGTTGCAGCGCGTGTTGGCTAAAGTAGACGTAACGGATGTCTGCCTCGTCCATTGTGCCGCGGTATTGCTGCAGGAACTCCTGCGTCAGCGAACTGAAGGTGTGCAGCTCCATACAGGCAATGAGTTTGCGGTCGGGATACTGCTCGCGCATTGCGTGGATGGTGGCGCGGAGTTTCGATGGCGCGTGGGCAAAGTCCTTGTAGACGGCGCAGGTGTCGCTCTTTTTTACCAGTTCCAAGCGCTTGCTGGCACCGTCGAAAGTGCTGATGGCCTCATTGAATTTATCGTCGGCAATGCCTAATTCGCGGCAGGCATAGCGTGCTGCGGTGAGGTTGAGCAGATTGTGACGGCCGAATATCTTTAGCGGCACCTCTTTGCCATCGTTGTCTATAAGGTGCGTAATGCCATCGTGTACAGTGTATTGTGGCACATCGTATGGCAGCTTGGCGATGTCGGTGCGCTTGTTGCCGACAGCCACATTGTGCACCTCTTTGTCGTCGTCGCAATATATAAGCGTTCCGCCTTCTTCGATAAGGTCTATGTATTTGGCAAACTGCTCGCGGTAGATGTCGAAAGTGGGGAAGACGTTGATATGGTCCCACTCTATGCCAGTGATTATGGCCACGTTGGGGTGGTAGAGATGGAATTTGGGCCGGCGGTCGATGGGCGAGGTAAGGTACTCGTCGCCCTCGATGACCATCACCTTGGCGGTGTGGCTCAGGCGCACCATCACGTCAAAGCCTTTCAGCTGGGCACCAACCATATAGTCGGCCTCTATGCCGCAATGGGCCAGCACGTGCAGTATCATTGCCGTGGTGGTTGTCTTGCCGTGGCTGCCGCCGACAACGATGCGCAGCTTGTCCTTCGACTGCTCGTAGAGATATTCAGGATAGCTGTATATCTTCAGTCCAAGCTCTTGGGCTCTGAGCAGCTCGGGATTGTCGACACGTGCGTGCATACCAAGCACAATGGCATCAAGGTCGGGCGTTATGCGCTCGGGATGCCAACCTTCTGATTCCGGCAGCAGACCTGCGTTCTTGAGACGCGTCCGTGCAGGGTCAAAAATTTCGTCGTCCGAGCCTGTGACGGTATATCCTTTCTGGTGCAGCGCCAATGCGAGGTTGTGCATTGCACTGCCGCCGATGGCTATGAAGTGTACTTTCATATCAAAGAATGTTTTGCGAGTATAACGACTTTGGTTGCATATTATTGTAGAACGTTTTGCCGGATGAAAAAAAGTTGCTATATTTGCAAAAACTATTATTGCTATGGAAAATACTCAACTCGTTAATGGTCATAGGATTGCATCCGACCGCATTGCCCAGTTGGGCGAGAATGAAATATTTGTATTTGGCAGCAACATCCAGGGTATGCACGGTGGCGGTGCCGCGTGGTATGCCCACAAGAATTTCGGTGCCGAATGGGGTGTTGGCGAAGGCTTGACGGGACGCACATACGCCCTGCCTACTATGGAAGGCGAGGCGTCGATGGCCCACGCTGTGCAGAAATTCACAGAATGTGCCCGCCAGCACCCCGAACTGACATTCCTTGTCACTGCTGTCGGCTGCGGCATTGCTGGCTACACGCCAGACGAGGTGGCGCCTCTGTTCAAGGAAGCTGCTGCACTGGAAAATGTCTACCTGCCGCAGGTCTTTGTCGATGTGATGTTTTAATAAAACAAAAAGCGAGGAACTAGTTCCTCGCTTTTTGTTTGCTTGGATAAGTATTATTATTTGTTTGCGCTCTTCACGGCGCGGACGGAGAAACCATTACAGCGATGAAAATGCCACACACTATGTCCATTTGGGGTTTGAATCATAAAGCTATTAGCAAAGCTTGGATATTCTGTGTATAACGAGGCGGACCAATAGTAGCCAGCGGGACCTTCGGGGTATTCAAGTTCAGTCCCTGACATCATTCCGGCAAAAGGCAGGAATATGCTGTTGTTGTTGGCGGCGGTGAAGCGAAAGCCTTCTACGCCGTTTACAGTAGCATATTCTTTGGTGGTGTTGTTATTCAGTTCCTCCCACTCTTCCTTAGTAGGAGTGCGGGCACCGTTGCCTAAATTAAATGTTGCGGCATCGTCACTGGCCTGTAAGATAGTTAGATTGTCCACAGGACCACTAAATAATGTCGAGGGGTTGTATTTGGTAAGTATGAGATTATCATTGTTAAACGTGCAGTAGATACAGTTTTCCCAAATGTATTCGCTCTTGGGTTGTGTCTCGCCCCAGGCAAAGTAGTTGCCGTAGCCTTCGGGCGTGGGGGCACCGACGTTGCAGGTGGCCCAAAGCAAGCCTGAAGGTAGACCGAGGTCGACCCAGCTGGGTTCGTCGGGGGTGCCATCATTGAGGGTCGACATAGTGGTTGTGTTGCTGATGAGGGGCTCGCTTTCAGGCGTGAGCTTCAACCAAGCGGCCACAGTGTATTCCGTTCCCGGCTCAAGACCTGTGATGAGCAGCACGAAGCTACCGTCCGGATTGTGGTTCTCGCAAGGGATAACGTTGTGATCCATCGATATGGAACCATTTTTTGAGAATACGAAGCCGAAGGTGTAGTCGGGGAATTGGGGCAGGTAGACATTGATGTTGCCATTGATTTTTGACCACATTTTAAGTGTGGTCGCGGTGTTTTCAATCATTACAGGGGGCTCTATGAACAAGTCGCCCTGGTCAGGAATGTTGCCGTTCACTTTCAAGAACTTGGCTTCGAACTTGGCCTGCTGGTCTGAGCCGGGAATGGTCTTGCCGGTAACTATCATATAAGATTCGGTAATGCCGGTCACGGTCAGGGTGGAGGTGATGCCGTGCGAGGTGGTGATATTCACATCGTTGCCGTCGACTTGCCAACTGATGGTCTCTTTCTTCTCCGTAAACTCGCCAGTGCCGTCGGCATTCAGAACCAACCCTATCTGCATATGCGCCTCCGCGTCGTTGATGTAGATGCTTTCCGACTGCCAGGTGCCCACCAACTGTGTGGCCAAGGTGCTGTCGTTGTCGCCGTTTCCGTTACCATTGCCGGGGGTGTCGGTCCCGTTGTCCTTTTCGTCGCAGGCCACCATCGCCGTCATCGCGAAGGCAACCATAAGAAGTGATAGTAATTTCTTCATAATTGTAAGGCTTTTAAGATAATATTATTGTTTTGATGAAATTCAATTATTCGTCCTTGAATCCTGCGGCGATGCGGGCACGCTTGCGCTCTATCTCGTCGAGGATAATCTTGCGGATGCGCAGGCTGCTGGGCGTAATCTCGAGGTATTCGTCCTCGCGGATATACTCCATAGCCTCCTCGAGGCTCATCTTTATTGCCGGGCTGCAGGTCGACTTGTCGTCCGCACTCTTGCTGCGCATATTGGTGAGGTTCTTAGCCGTTACAACGTTGATGACTATGTCGTTGCCCGGACGCAGGCTCTCGCCGATAACCTCACCGGCATAGACCTGGTCGCCCGGCTCTATGAAGAAGGGACCGCGGTCTTGCAACTTGCTGATGCTGTAGGCTGTAGCCTCGCCCGTCTCTTTGGCTATGAGGGCACCGTACTTGTGGTCGTCGATGTCGCCTTTCCACGGCTGGAATTCCAAGAAGCGGCTGGCAATCACGGCTTCGCCGTTGGTGGCGGTGAGCAGCGTGTTGCGCAGGCCGATGATGCCTCGGCTCGGAATGGTGAAGTCGAGCTGCACGCGGTCGCCCTTGGTGTCGATGGTGCCCACCTCGCCCTTGCGACGAGTGACAACGTCGATAACCTTGCTCGAAAACTCCTCGGGCACCAGCACGGTCAGCTGCTCGATGGGCTCGCAGCGCTGGCCTTCAATCTCTTTGATAATCACCTTTGGCTGACCAACTTGCAGCTCATAGCCCTCGCGACGCATCGTCTCGATAAGGATGGAGAGGTGCAGGATGCCGCGTCCGAAAACAAGCAGCGCGTCGGGCGAGCCGGTCTCCTCTATGCGCATTGCAAGGTTTTTCTCCAGTTCGTGGTAGAGGCGGTCGCGTATGTGGCGGCTGGTGACATATTTGCCTTCCTTGCCGAAGAAAGGTGAATTGTTGATAGTGAAGAGCATCGACATCGTGGGCTCGTCGACCTTGATGGGCGGCAGCGGCTCGGGATTTTCGCTGTCGCATATTGTGTCGCCAATCTCGAACATCACATTCTTGTCGAGCTCAAGCAGAAGGGCGCAGATTTCGCCGGCCTCCACGATATTCTTGGTGCGCTCTTTGCCCAGCCCCTCAAAGGTGTAGAGCTCCTTGATGCGGCTGTTGATGTGCGTGCCGTCGCGCTTGACGAGGCATATAGGCTGGCCGGCTTGCAGCGTGCCGCGGTGCAGGCGTCCCACAGCGATGCGGCCAAGATACGAGCTGTAGTCAAGGCTCGAAAGCATCATCTGAGTGTTGCCCTCGGGCACTTGCGGAGCAGGTATATGCTTGATGATGAGGTCCATCAGGTAGCTGATGTCGTCGGTCGGCGTGTTCCAGTCGGGGCCCATCCAGCCCTGCTTGGCGCTGCCGTATGCCGTGGGGAAGTCCAGCTGGTCGTTGTTGGCCCCGAGGTTGAACATCAGGTCGAATACGGCCTCCTGTGTGGCCTCGGGGTCGCAGTTGGGCTTGTCGACCTTGTTGATGACCACTATCGGTTTCAGCCCCAGCTCGATGGCTTTCTGCAAAACAAAGCGGGTCTGCGGCATCGGGCCTTCAAAGGCGTCGACGACAAGCAGCACACCGTCGGCCATATTGAGCACGCGCTCCACCTCGCCGCCAAAGTCGCTATGCCCAGGCGTGTCGATAATGTTGATCTTGTGGTCCTTGTAGCGGACGCTGACGTTTTTGGAGAGGATGGTGATGCCGCGTTCGCGCTCAAGGTCATTGTTGTCGAGGATGAGGTCGCCGGTCTCCTGATTGTCGCGGAAAAGTTTGGCTTGATGAAGCATACGATCGACAAGAGTGGTCTTGCCGTGGTCGACGTGGGCTATAATTGCCACATTGCGAATATTTTGCATTGAGTCTTCTGTTTTTGTAATGAACTGCAAAAATACGAAAAAAATATGGATTGCCGAAGGGTGAAATACAACAAAATGATAAATATGCTATAAATCAATGTTTTCACTATACCATCTTCGTTCGTTGTCCGTTCGTTGTCCGTTTGTTGTCCGATTGTTGTCCGTTCATTGATCGGACAACAATCGGACAACAAACGGACAACGAGCGGACAACGAACGAAGATGGTATGGAGCAGTTACGGACCAAAAACAGTCGTGGCATTTTGATGCTCGGCTGTTGTAATGTGCATAGAATCAGGTGTTGACGCGGCGTTTGCGCCACGCAGTCGGTGCTGTCTGCCTGTGTGCAGTTTTGTTGTTCAGTCTGGTCAGTTCTTTTCGGTAAGGGTGAAGCTGCGGAAGCGCGAGGTGGTGGACGAGGTCTCTCGGACGCGTATCAGCTTGTCGCCGAAGTGCATAGTCTTGTCGTCGCTGTCGGGATTTTCGGTATGGTAGACCTGGAACAGACGGTTGAAGTCGCGCAGGAAGTCGGCGCTGCGCACGTCGAGGATGATTTGATAGCAAATCTCGTTGACGGGGTCCATCTTGAAGGTGCAGCGGTAGTCGGCGGTGTTGATGATCATCACGCCCTCAACGCGGTTGCCTGCCGGCATATAGGTGATGTCGAACTGCTGGCTTTCAGCACGTTCGTTGCCAACGAAGGCTCCGAGCGACTGCACAATATGGTGCGCGTCGCGTCCCAGTTGCTCGGCAATATATGATGTTTGGGCGTTGGCTATAAGTGCGCTGATTGTCAGTAGTATGGCCAATATCGACTTCCTCATTTCGACATCCTTTCCATTATTTTTACTATCGTGTCGCGCATCAGGCCGTGATAGTCGTTGATGAAGGTGCCGTCGGCGCGGTTGGCTATGATGAGGCAAACGGTCAATGCGTTGTGGCCCATTATCTTGGCGAGGCCGTAGATGGCCGATGTCTCCATTTCGAGGTTGGTGACTTTCAGTCCGTCCCATCTGAAGGCGGCGAGTTTCTCGTTAAGATTCTTCACGGCGGGCGCGATGCGGATGTGGCGTCCCTGTGGGGCATAGAAGCCTGGTGCCGTGGCGGTTATGCCTTTTACGGCTATATCGGCGACCTTGTCCAAAAGTTTTGCGCTGCCTTTGACGCAGTAGGGGCGTGCCAGACGCCCAGGGAACTGCATATAGCTTGCAAAAGCCTCGGTCATAGCTTCTTCCAGCTCCTCGTCGCGGTGCTCGTAGTAGTTGAGCAGTCCGTCAAGGCCTATGGCGTAGGCCGATGCCACCAACGAGCCGCAGGCGATGTCGCTGTGCAGCGACCCCGAGGTGCCTATGCGCACCATATTCAGCGTGCGGTGCCCGGCCTTGATGCGGCGTGAGGCGAGGTCTATGTTGGCAGCGGCGTCGAGCTCGGTGACGACTATGTCGATGTTGTCGCAGCCCATACCTGTGCTGAGGGCCGTGAAGCGGTGGCCGCGGTAGGTGCCCGTCAGGGCGTGCAGCTCGCGGTTCTGGCTTTCGTATTCAATGCTGTCGAACAGCTCTTTAAACATATTGACGCGATCGGGGTCGCCAACCAGAAAGATGTCGTCGGCCAGGTTGTCGCCATTCATATTGATATGGTAGAGGTTCCCTGAGGGAGCCAGTACCAATTCGCTTGATTTAAGTTCGTCCATAGGTTGTATATAGAAAGAGACAGGCGGCGCTCTGCGTGCGTCGCCTGTCGTATGGTTAATGTATTGTTATCTTGTTGGGTTCGACCCTCTGTTGGTCGTTCCGCTGTTGCGGCTGCCTGAGGTTCCGCTGTTGTTGCTGCTGCCACGGCTGCTGGTGCCGGTGTTTGTCGTGCTGCTGCTGTTGCGGCTGCCGGTGTTGGTGGTCGGCGTGGTGTTGCTGCTGCGGCTGCTGGTGTTGGCTGCCGGCTTTGCGTTGCTGCTGCGACTGCTGTTGTTGGGAGCCGGTGTGACGCTGTTGCTGCGGCTGCTGGTGTTGGTAGTCGGTGTGGCGTTGCTGCTGCGGTTGCCAGTGTTGGTGCTGGCGCTTGTACCGCGGCTGCTGGTGCCAGTGTTAGTTGTTGCGTTGTTGCCGCGGCTGTTGTTGCCGGTGTTTGTTGTCGTGCTTGTACCGCGGTTGCTTGTGCCGGTGTTGGTGGTCGAGCTGCTGTTGCGGCTATTGGTTGAGCCTGTGTTGGTCGTGTTGCCGCGGTTGTTTGACGAGTTTCCGCTGACTGCTGCTCCGCGATTGCCGCTGGGTTGTGCGTTGGCGTTGCTGTTGCGATTGGTTGTGCCCGGGTTGCCGGCGTTGTTCATATTGTCGCCTGTGCGTGCTCCGCCAGCGTTGTTGAATGCTGTGCTGCGAGTGCCGGTGCTGTTGCGGCTGCTGCCTCCCAGGTATCCGTGACCGTCAGGTGTTTGCGGATAGTTCACGCCGGGTGTGAAGGGCTTTGGAGGCACTGGTGCCGGAGTGTGCGGGGTGCGCATATAGTAAGGGTGGTATGCCCAGGGGCCGCCGTGAGGAGGAGGCGTTGGCGGGCGCCATCCGTAGCGGTGAATCTCGTAGTGGTAGGTGTAGCCGTGGTTGAAGTGCGGGTCGTGGAAGTGGCGCACGAAGGGGTTGTAGGGCGGCATCGTCCAGTAGAAGTTGGGCGTGGCCACCGTGCTGCGGAAGCGCAGATATTGTGCCGCGCTGTACATACGGTTGCCATAGCTGTTGTAGAGCCAGATGCAGGCCAGGTCTATAGGCATATATATTTCCTCGCCCGTGTAGGCATCGTAGCCGTAGAGCCAGATTTCGTAGTATTTGCTGTTGACGCGCTCTGCCCACACCTCGTTGACAATTACGTATGTGGCCAGTTCATACTCGTAGCCGCAGTATATCATCAGCTCGTTTTGTGCGTCGAGCGTGCTGGCTACGCGATTGGCTTGCGAGCGCGTAAAGTAGCGCACCGAGTTGGCTGAGGCCGCGAGGACCGTCATTACCATTGCTAATGTCAAGATCAGTTTTTTCATTGTTTGCTCCTTTCGTTTTGTTCTTTGGCCTTGCGGCCTCGGAAGGGGTTATTTGTCATTTTTATTTTTTGTATTCTTTTCAATCTGTTACTTGTGCTTTTTAACTAAATTTAAGTGTCTATGAGCACAATGCGTCTTTAAATGCCGGTTTCGGCGTTGCAAAACATTTTGCAAAATTAGCAAATCATCCCCATACGGCAAAATTTTTTTTAGAAAATCAAAAAAAAGCTTGCAAATCAAAAAAAGTTTGTATCTTTGCACTCCGAAAACAGAGGTCAAAAAGTGGTGATTAATGCTACAAGACGCTGTTTTACAGGGAGAGATGCCGGAGTGGTCGATCGGGGCGGTCTCGAAAACCGTTGACCAGCTTGCTGGTCCCAGGGTTCGAATCCCTGTCTCTCCGCCAAGAAAAGCAACCTTCAAGGGTTGCTTTTTTTTATTGACATCCGAATTTTAGGCAGGAAAAGGAATATTTGCTGCATTCTTCCGAGACGGGTTGAGAACCAGTGGTTTGTAAAAAGATTGCCGGGGAAGCGATTTTTTTCGTATCTTTGCATTTTCTAACGAAATATAAAAATATAAGATATGAAACGTATAACTATTTTAATTTCATTGTTTGCTGCTATGAATATTGCCGTGGCACAACCTACAAAACAAATAACTCTTGAAGACATCTGGGCCAACGGCACCTTTGCGCCGCGCGGCATCCAGAGCATCCGTTCGATGCAGGACGGCGAGCACTATTGTGTGCTGACACGCACCGGAATCGAGAAGTTCTCGTATAAGACCGGTGAGAGCGAGGGCACGGTGTGCGCTTTTGGCGGCAAGGCCCAAGGCTTGAAGGTTAAGCCATTGCCTCCGATTGAGAGCTATGAATTCTCGGCCGACGAACAGAAGATTCTGCTCAGCAGCGGGTTCGAGCCTATCTATCGCCATAGCGGGGTTTCAGACTACTATATTTATGATGTGGCCGAAGGCACTTTCACCAAGATTTCCAATGAAGGCAAGCAGCGCCTGACCACGCTTTCGCCCGACGGGACGAAGGTGGCTTATGTGCGCGACAACAACCTGTACTATATGGACTTGGATTCGCGCGCCGAGCATCAGATTACCACCGACGGACGTATGAACGCCATCATCAACGGCACGACCGATTGGGTCTATGAGGAGGAGTTTGCCATCACGCAGGGTTTCTACTGGAGCCCCGACAGCCGGAAGATTGCCTACTATCGCTTTGACGAGAGCAAGGTGCGCGAGTTCACTATGCAGACCTGGGGCGGCCTCTATCCCGACAACTACAACTACAAGTACCCCAAGGCAGGCGAGGACAACTCGGTGGTTGATATTTACATATACAACCTGTCCGACAAGTCGTCGATGCGCCTCAACACGGGCAGCGAGAACGACCAGTATCTGCCGCGGATGCAGTGGACCAAGGATCCCAATGTGCTGGCTTTTATGCGGATGAACCGCCTGCAGAACAAGATGGAACTGCTGACGGCCAATGCCACGACAGGCAAGATTCGTCCGCTCTATACCGAGGAATGCGCCACATACGTCGATGTGCCCGACACGTGGAAGTTCCTCGACGACGGCAAGTCGTTCATCATTACCAGCGAGAAGAACGGATTCAATCACATCTATCTCTATGGTCTTGACGGTCAGCTGATAAGGCAGATAACGACAGGCAGCTATGACGTTGTCAATGTGTGCGGCATCGATGAGAAGAATCAGAAGATCTATTATCGCAGTCACGAGAGCGGAGCTATTAATACGGACCTGTATGTCATTGACTTTAAGGGAAAGAAGAAAGTGTGCCTCAACTATGACGCTGCGAATAAGCTCAACGACGGCTATGGCGCCGACGGCATTGCTGACGGCAAATACATTCTGGGTACCTACAACGCAACCTTCAGCAATGGTTGCAAATACTATATCTGCACCTACAGCAGCGCCAACCACGCGCCGCGCTATACGCTGCACGACGCCAAGGGAAGCATAGTCAAAGTGTTGCAGGACAATGCGGCATTGCAGCAGCGACTGGCTGATTATGGCGCTGAGAAAAAAGAGTTCGGCACGCTGAAGACTGACGAGGGCGTTGAGTTGAACTATTACATCATCAAGCCGGCCAACTTCAATGAGAGCCAGCAGTATCCGTTGTTCTTCTATGTGTATGGCGGTCCTGGCAACCAACAGGTTACGAATAGCTACGGCTGGAGCGACTACAACTGGTTCCGTATGCTGGCTCAAAAGGGATATGTGGTGGTGTGCTTTGACGGTCGTGGCACCGGTGGACGTGGCGCTGACTGGAAGAAGATGACCTACAGGAATTTGGGCCACTACGAGTGCATCGACGCAATAGAGACTGCAAAATGGTTCGGCCGCAAGCCTTGGATTGACGAGAACCGCATCGGTATCTTTGGCTGGAGTTTTGGCGGCTACCTGTCGTCGCTCTGCATCCTGAAAGGCAACGATGTCTTCAAGAGTGCCATCGCCGTGGCTCCCGTTACCACGTGGCGCTACTATGACAACATTTACACCGAGCGTTTCCTGCAGCGTCCGCAGGACAACCCCGACGGCTACGACAACAACTCGCCGCTCAATTTTGCAGACCGTCTGAAGGGCAACTACCTGCTTGTTCACGGCACGGGCGACGACAACGTGCATTTCCAGAATGCCCTCGATATGGCCACCGCCCTTGAGAAGGCCGATAAGCAGTTCGAGATGCGCGTTTATCCAAACAAAAACCACAGCATCTACGGCGGCAACACCCGCCTGAACCTGTATAAGCTGATGACGGATTTTATCATCAGGAAACTGTAGTTTTTGTAAAAGCGAAGACTTTTAAATCAATTTTTTTAAAAAAATCCCGAATTGTTCGGGATTTTTTGTATTTTTGTAGTTCAATAGTTTGGGCATAGATTTGTCCAAGGCTTTGTGTATGAATGTTGTATAATGTAAATAGTTATATCAGATGAAGAAGATATTACTCCTCGTGGCAATGGCCGTGTTGATGCAGATACCGGCAAAGGCTCAGTTTGTACATTATGGCGCACGTATCGCCGGCGGTCCCTCTTATGTGGCTGACGACCTGCTGACGCATACCCCGATCTTTGGTTTTAATATCGGTGGCTATGTGGATTATATGTTTACCGAATGGAAGAACCCCTGGTCGGAGAACATATACCTGCAGTTTGGTTTGAACTTTATTCGCCGTGGTACCAACTTCCAGCAGGTCTTTGTCAATATGTCGTCAATCAGACAAGGCTTCTTCCATAACTGGTATGCACAGATTCCCGTCATTGCTGGCTTTAAGTATGAGATTCCGCAACTGCCGGCAGGGAACTATGTCAATTTCTTTTTAGGCCCAACGTTCAATGTGGGTCTTTGGGGTAAGCTGTGGGACCGTCAGGTGACACCAGGTATGCCTCAGAGTTCCAACAACTATGACACTTTCGTGACCGGCGACAAAGACGACCGTGCCTCTTATCAGCATCTGCGTCGCCTCGATGCAGGCCTTATTCTTGGCGTGGGTTATCAGTGGCATAATTTCACCTTTGACTTCTATATGGACCACGGCTTTGTGGCTTTGATGAAGAAAGACGACGTGCTTGCTCCGTTCGATCAGAACCAGAACAATCAGAATAATCAGAACAACACAGGCACTACGACTACGCAGAACAATACGACCCCGAAGGACCGTAACGCATATACAGGCACCAACAACGCCTTTATGATTGCTGTAGGCTACCAGCTGCCTATACACAGATAACAGTCATAATACAAGAAAAAGCAACAGGGCATTCACGATTCTCGCGAATGCCCTGTTTTGTTGACTTGTGTTCTTGTTTTATTTTGTTTCCTTCACTTTTGCGTATTCCTCGTTCAAGGCATTCACTATCTCGTCGGTGATGTCCATACCCTCGTTGCCGTAGAGGATAGGGCTGCTACTGAACGATTTGGCTAGGATAAGGTCGAACTGCTGGTTCTGTGCGTTGTAGTCGCGGATGAAGTTGTAGATGGCTTTGGTCATCTTCTCACTTTCGTTCATAGTCTTTTCGGCCACTTGCTGTGTGAGTTCGGCCTCAAGGCTCTGCAAACGCTGCATACGGCTGGTCAACTCTTTCTCCTTGGCCTGCTGCTGGCTGAGGGTCATATTCTCTCCGCCGCCTTTAATGTAGGCATCATAGTCTTTCTGGAATTGTGTCATCTGCTGTTTGTAGCTGTTCTCCTTGGCAGTGCGGAAGTCCTTAAGCTGCTTGTCCAAGTCGAGCGCGTACTGGTATTTTGCCAACAGACTGTCGGTGTTGATATATGCAATCTTCAATCCGTTCTCGCTTACCGCTACAGGAGCCTTTGCGTCGGCATTAGCCAGGCTTTTGCCGCCTTTGGCACCGATGCCGGTGAAGTGGAAAATATAGAGCAGAATAAGGCCCACCAGCAGGATGCAGTTCACTATAGGCAGGCATTTGCACTTGCATTTCTTTTCTTCTTTGCATTCGCAAACAGGTGCAGGGCTCTCGGGTTGGGGTTGTGCCTCTGCTGTTGCGTTAACGGTCTCTGACGCCTCAAAGGTGACAGCGTTTTCGTCTAATTTGTTCTCTTCCATTTTCTTTATTATTTCCATTTTGTTTAATTATCAGTTTTCTACTTCGCCGATTGTGTCGATGGCACGCTGTACGCGGCGAATGGTCTCGTCCTTGCCAAGCATCATCACCAGCGTCAGCATATCGGGACCTACAGTCTTGCCTACTACTGCAAGGCGCAGCGAGTTCATCACCTGTCCCATATTCAAGCCGTTGCCAACGATGTAGTCGTCGAGAAGGGCCTTGTGTATTGCGTCATATTCGAAGGGCACGGTGTTTAGTATCTCGATAACCTTCGCCATATGAGTCGTCATACCGGCTTTCCAGCGCTTCTTGATGGCGGCAGGGTCGTATTCTGTCGGTGCAACGAAGAAGTAGCTGGTGGTGTCCCACATCTCGCTGATGAAGCTGATGCGCTCCTTCATCATCCCGCACACTTTGACCACATACTCACGTTCAGCCTTTACACCGTGCTCGTCGAGGATGGGTTGGAACATATCCGCCACTTCCTCGTCGCTGTGCATCTGCATATATTCGTGGTTGAACCATTTTGCTTTCTCGACATTGAATTTGGCGCCGCTCTTACTGATATGGGCGATGTTGAACAGCTTGATAAGTTCATCCATTGACAGGATCTCCTGCTCCGTGCCCGGATTCCAGCCAAGCAGGGCAAGGATATTTACAACAGCCTCCGGGAAGTAGCCGCGTTCGCGGTATCCGCTGCTCAGTTCGCCACTCTTGGGGTCGTGCCAGTCGAGCGGGAAAACGGGGAAACCGAGACGGTCGCCGTCGCGTTTGCTCAGCTTTCCGTTGCCTTCAGGCTTCAGCAGCAGAGGGAGATGTGCAAACTGCGGCATCGTATCCTCCCATCCAAAGGCTTTGTACAGCATAACGTGGAGTGGGGCAGAGGGCAGCCACTCCTCGCCGCGAATCACGTGGCTTATCTCCATCGTGTGGTCATCCACAATGTTGGCCAAATGGTAGGTGGGCATTCCGTCGCTCTTGAAGAGCACTTTGTCATCCAACAGGTTGCTGTTCATCGTCACGTCGCCACGAATAAGGTCGTGGACAGTAATCTCAGTGTCGGCCGGGAACTTGAAGCGAACCACGAACGGTTCGCCGCTCTCTAAACGACGTTTAACCTCGTCGGCAGGCAGACTCAGGCTGTTTTGCATCTGTGCACGGGTGTTGCAGTCATATTGGAAGGTCTTTTTCTGTGCCTCGTACTCTTTGCGTTTGGCTTCCAGTTCCTCGGGCTTGTCGAAGGCATAGTAGGCCCAGCCGTCGCGTATCAGCTGGTTGGCATACTGCTTGTACATCGGTTTGCGGTCGCTCTGGCGGTAGGGACCGAAAGGACCTCCGATGTGCACTCCTTCGTCAAACTTGATGCCCAGCCACGTCAAGGCTTCGATGATATAGTCTTCGGCACCGGGCACAAAGCGTGTCTGGTCGGTGTCTTCTATGCGCAAAATCATTTTTCCGCCATTCTGTTTGGCGAACAGATAGTTGTAAAGGGCGGTACGCACACCGCCGATGTGTAATGGCCCCGTCGGGCTCGGTGCAAATCTAACTCTTACTTCTTGTGACATTTGCTTAATTATTATGTTGCTTGTACCAACAACGAATATTGTTTTATTATATTGTGGATGCTGTTAATTATTTGTTCTTCTGTTTTCTTACCCAGCGAAGGAAGTCCCACAGGGTCTCGTCGTCCTCTTTGCCTCGTCTTTTCGGCTTGGTTTTGAGGTCTATTCTCCCGTATTTGGCCATTCGTGCCTCCACCACAGATGTCTGACGCTTGAAGTATGGCGTTGCGTGCCCGGGATTGCGCTTCAGCGGCGATGGCAGTGTAACGGCCAGTTGTGCCGCCTCGTGCCGTGTCAGTTTGCTTGCTGAGTGGCCGAAATAATGCTGCGCCGCCGCCTCGCATCCGTAAATGCCGTCGCCAAACTCTATGATGTTGAGATACACCTCCATAATGCGCTCTTTGCCCCACAGCTTTTCTATGGCAATGGTGTAGCCGGCCTCGAAAGCCTTGCGGAGGTAGCTGCGTCGATGCGGCAGAAAGGCGTTCTTGGCAGTCTGCATCGATATGGTGCTGCCACCGCGTATGCGGCGACCTCGTTTGTTCTCGCGATAGGTTTGCTTAAGCTGTCCTACGTCAAACCCTTTGTGACGCATAAACCTGCCGTCTTCCGAGGATATCACGGCAGTAATCAGATTGGGCGAAATGTCTTCTATTTTGACATAGTCGCGCTCAAAGTTGACCTCACGCTCCTTCTCGGTCAGTTGTTGGAAGAACCGTTGCACCATCAGCGGCGTCAACGGAGGATTGACCCATTTGTACACAATGGGCAAGAGCAAGGCCAAACCAATCAGCGAAAGGAGTGTGATCCACACCACTCGCCACGCCCGTCTTAGCACAGAGTGCGTCCGCGGCGCCTCTTGCTCTGGGAAATCAACAGGGTTTGTTTTGACTTCGTTTTCTGACATCGTGAGAATTCTCTTTTGCTGCCTGAGTTATATCCCCAGCTTTGAAAACACCTTCTTGCCTCTCAAGTGGTAGTCGACGAGGATAGAGTGCCTGTGCACGCAGTCAACCTCTTGGGGTTTGATGGCTTCACGCTTTAGCTTGAGCGTGGGTTTCCATTTCCTGAATTCGCTGTGGGCTTTGAAAACGGCAATGCATTCCGCCATATTGCCCTTAAGTAAGAACGACAATGCCGCCACCCAGTCAAGGACAAAACGCAGGCAAATGACACGGCGCAGGCGCTTGTCGGGCAGGTCTTTGTAAAGCATTGCCAGGTTGTTGCGGAAGTTGAGCAGCGTCTTCATCGGTGAACTCTTCGGCAGCGTGCCGCCACCCACGTGGTATACCTGCGCATCGCTGGTGGCGATGACCTTGTAGCCCTTCATCTTTGTGCGCCAGCAGAAGTCGATTTCCTCCATATGCGCAAAGAAGTCGCCGTCCAGTCCGCCCAACTCTTTCCATACCGATGCGCGGACAAACATAGCAGCTCCCGATGCCCAGAAGACCTCTCGGGTATCGTCGTATTGCCCTTCGTCGCGCTCCAGGGTGCTGAATATGCGACCTCTGCAGAACGGGTAGCCCAGTTTGTCGACAAAGCCGCCTGCGCCGCCGGCATACTCGAAGCGGTTGCGGTCGTCGAACATCAGCAGCTTGGGCTGTGCAATGGCCACGGCGGGGTCGGCGTCCATCAGCGCCACGACCTTGTCCACCCAGCCGGGTGTCACCTCCACGTCGTCGTTGAGCAGCACATAGTATTCTGCGTCTATTTGAGCCAGAGCTTTGTTGTAGCCTCCGGCAAAGCCATAGTTCTTGTCCATCAATATCAGCCGCAACGACGGATAGTTCTTCTTCAGGAATTCTATGCTGTCGTCGGTCGAGCCGTTGTCGGCTATGATGACTTCAGCGTCGCCAGTGGTGTTGGCCACCACCGATGGCAGAAAGCGCTCCAGCATCCGTCGTCCGTTCCAGTTCAATATAACTACTGCAGTCTTCAATCTCTTAATTATTAATTCTTATATTGAGGAATAATCTTTTAATTCTTAATTTTTAATTCTTAATTATCTTGATTGTCCCGTCCTTCATTATGCGGCCGTTGCGGGTCAGCTTCCAGCGGCGGTGGCTCCACAGCCAATACTGCGGATGCTGCCTTATCTGGTTCTCCAGCCGTTTGGCGTAAGCTTCTGTAATCGAGCCTTCCGGCATACTGTCGGGGCTGTCGGTCAGCAGTTCGAAGTGCACGCTGTAGCGTCCGCGGCGCTCTTTGGTGACTTCGTATATGAAGACTGGCATATCGTATTTCCTTGCAAAATGCTCTGCGCCGAACAGAAAAGCCGTGTCCTGCCCCATAAACCGCGTCCAGTAGCTGCGATGCGGGTTGCTTGGCGACTGGTCGCCGAGCATCATATAAGCCACCGGCACCTTCCAGCGGTCGTAGTAGGCCATTGTCTGTCGCACGTCGGTCTGGTCCACAATCTCGGTGCCGTAGCGGTCGCGACGGCTGGTGATGAACTTGCCGAAGCCTTTGTTGTCGAGCGGCTTGCCTACACCAATGGCGTGATGGCTGATGCGGCTGTCGAGCGAAGTGATCATATACTCCCAGTTGTTGTAGTGCGACGACATCAGCACTATGCTGCGGTTCTGCTCGTAGTAGGGCTCCAGCACCTCTTCGTTGTCGAAGCGGTAGCGCCTGCTGACGCACCTCAGCGGTGCCCGCAGGTTGTAGATGCCCTCGGCAAGCAGATCGCACAGATGACGGTAATATTGACGCTCAATCTTGCGCCGCTCCTTGCGTGTCTTGTCGGGAAAGCAACGCTCCAGGTTGTCGCGCACCACCTTCACCCTGTAGCGCGCCACATAGTACACCACGGGCCACAGCAGCGTGGCGAACAGATAGTGCACGCACAGCGGCAGGTATGCAACCGGTAGCAGAAAATTATACATTTGTCTCTGAACTTCCCTTTATCTTCCCTGACTCGTCATCTGATAGTCTCATCAATAGCCTCTCTCGAATTGCTCGCCCACTTCGCCCACGACATTCTCCTCCAGCTGCTGTCCGCACAGGCGGCGTTCCCACATTGAGTCGCGCACCTCGCCGCGAGCGTTAGAGTGGAGCAGTTTGTAGAATCCCGAGCGGAACTCGTCCCAGAAGATGAAGCATCGGTTGGCGTTGTCGCCCGGCAGGTTGTTGTAGCGCCACAGCTGGTAGGGCAGATAGAATATCTGGCCTTGCTTGGGCACATCGTGGGGCTGGAGGTTGTTGTTGCCCTGTATTGTCACGCCGCCGCCCATATATCGCATCGACACAAAATTCTTCTCGTCGCGCACAAAGTCGGGCGCTCCGTACTGCAGATACACGCGTCCGCGGTCGGTATGGATGCCCTTGGTCTTGGTGCCGTCGAAGTCGGCCCTGGGCCACGTGAAGTTGGCGTTGACATAGTCGATACGCTCTTTGTATTCGAGCCAGGCACCGTCGGGGTTCAGCGGCTCGCGGCGCACCCAGAAGCGGTACATAAAGCGCTGTTTCTCCTCGATGCCCGGACGGTGGATGATGTCGTATATGTCGCGACGCTCCACCTCATTGGCTATTGGTGCCAGGGCTTCGATATATTCGTTCAGCTGGGCCTCGTCGTTCAGCGTGCCGGCAAAGGTCATCGACACCGGCGTCTGGTTGAGCTTGGCCTCCACCTGCGGGTTGCTCCTGAAGAAAGGCAGGCGCTTGTAGAGCATAATGTCGTTGTCGTGGTTGCGTATCTCCACCACGAGGTTGTAGTTGCCCGAGGGCAGGTCCTCGATGTCGATGGTGCTGAAGATGGGTATTATCGGCCCGCGTTCAAGCCGTTTCACGCTTTGGGTCGACTCCAGCACCTTGCCGGTCTCCTTCACCTCTATGAATGACACGGCATAGACGTATTGGTCTCTCGTCTCGTGGTTGATGTTGTAGAGCTCGCAGTAGAAGTTGATTTTGCCCACCTGCTCGGGCAGGAAGTCGTTGATGTAGGGCTCCATATCGTAGCCGCTGCGCGACAGGATGTTGGGTGTCTCGGTGGGGGTCACGTTCGACATCATCTGCACGCTCGACAGGGCCGGCCGCTTGGCGTCGTAGTAGAGCGCCATCTGCTGCTCCACCACCGTGGGCTCGTCGTCACCGTTCTTGTCGCGTATCTGCAGCTTGAGGTCGTAGATGCCGTTGGCTAAGGCAAAACGCTGCACATCTATGAAGTTGAAGCGGTTGGCGTCGGGACTTGCTATTTTGGGGCTGCCCAAATCGTACTTCTTTGCCAGCACGATGGAGTCGCCCAGGCTTACGGTAATCAGCGCCTCGACGGTGGCCTGATACTGGTTGCCCGCCTTGACGAAGTTGAGGTTCCACGCGTCGAACGACAGATAGGTCTCGAAGTAAGAGCCTGTGCTGGGTTCGTAGAATGTGGCATACGAGAAGACTGCCGTCAGGTGCTTGCCGTCGCTGTCGCCGCTGCCTGCCGCCGTCGCCGTCCAGAACAGCGCCACGGCAGCTGTAAGTGTAAGTATACGTTTCATTTATAATGCTTTGTTTTTGTTTCTTTAAATATCTATTAACGTCAGATTTGCAAACATATTGCCCCGCCTGCCTGAATTCTTTGCCCTAAAGCGTTTTCCGGTAGTTGAGCGTCTCGCCCTCCTGCTCCACCGTCAGCAGCTTCGACGTCAACTTCTTTATCTTCAGCGTGTCGGAGATGTCGAACACCCGCTTGCCCTCGAATGTCTTTCCGTCCAGTATCAGGCAGTTGCGGCTCAGACGCCAGCTGTTGTACTGGCGTGTAGTGACGTTGATTGAGGCGGCTATGCCGTGCACGCCGCATCTGAAGCCGCACTCCTGGCCCGCCGGCCCCGTGACCCACGTGCCTATGATGTCGCGCTGCCGGCTGTTGCCGAAGACGGTATAGGCCAGTATCGCCAGCACCGCGGCGATGGCCACGATAGTCATCACAGGATGAATGCCGTTGCGTTTGCGTCTGCTCATTTGCTATATATAATTTTAAACAATAACATACGAAACCGCTTTTTAGTATGTCCCGCACTCTATTTTTTCCGTACCAACACTGGTCGTTGTACAATATATGTACAATAGTTGTACAATATATGTACAATTGGTAAACGTACAAATATTGTACAAGTATTGTACATATATTGTACAACGACCGGAGTTGGTCCCTTAAAGTGCTGGAAATGAGGTGGCGTTTTTCGGGGCAAAAACGCATTCTGTCGCAAACGAAATATCTTTTGTGAAAAATGTCGGTGTTTTCTTTGCTATATTGAAAACTTTTTGTAAATTTGCAATGCAAATAACAAGAACAAAATTTGCTATTTATTTGTCAATCAGAAAATAGTAATGAAAACTGATATGGATAACTCGAACAAATACGGCGTCATCTTCGTATGCCACGGCAATATTTGTCGCAGTCCGATGGCCGAATTTATCCTTCGTCGACTCATAAACCAGGCCTCGCTTGCCGACTATGTGGAGATTGCTTCGGCGGCTACATCCGACGAGGAAATCGGCAACCCTGTCTACCCCCTTGCAAAACGCATTCTGGCCACCCACGGCATCGGCTGCCGCCTGAAGACGGCCCAGCGCCTCACCCCCAAGATGTACGACCAGTACGACCTCGTTATCGGTATGGATAGCCGCAATATCGAAAACATCAAACTCCTGATAGGCGACCGACCCACCGAGAAGCTGCATCGGCTGCTCGACTTCCTGCCCGACGACAGTCCCGACCACGGGCGCGACATCGCCGACCCTTGGTACACACGCGATTTCGAACGCGCCTACAGCGACATCCTTCTGGGTTGCAATGCCCTCGCGGAACACCTGAAGGCCTCCATCGTTGTCGAAGAATGATAACAGCTTGTCTATCATTGCTATAAACAGATAAATAAAAAAATATTTGTCTGTTTTCTTTTTTTTTACTACTTTTGAAAGTTCAATTCTTGTTGAATTAAGTAAATAATTAATTAATAATCAATTTAATCAACTAAAAATTATGCAACCAAAAGGTAACAAATACGGTGTTCACCGTGTACTCGAGCCGAAGGGCGTCCTGCCGCAGCCGGCAAACAAGATCGACAACAATATGGATGTTCTCTATGACAACGAGATCCTTATCGATGTCCAGACCCTTAACGTCGACTCCGCGTCGTTCACCGACATTATGAACTATGCCAAGCAGCAGGCTGGCGAAGGCGCTACCAAAGAGCAGATCCTCGAAGAGGTGAAGAAAGAAATGCTGCTCAATGTCGAGCTGCAGGGCAAGCACCGCAACCGTCGTACCGGTTCCGGCGGTATGTTGCTGGGTAAGGTTGAGAAGATCGGCGACGCCCTGAAGGGCAAGATTGACCTGAAAGAGGGCGACCGCATCGCTACCCTCGTCAGCCTGTCGCTGACTCCTCTCCGCATCGACAGCTTCGGCGAGATCCGTCCCGAGATCGACCAGGTCGACATCAAGGGTAAGGCTATCCTCTTCGAGAGCGGTATCTATGCCAAGATTCCCGACGATATGCCCGAGAAGCTGGCCCTCAGCGCACTCGACGTGGCCGGTGCTCCCGCCCAGACCGCTAAGCTGTGCCACTATGGTCAGACCGTCGTCATCCTCGGCGCTGGTGGCAAGAGCGGAATGCTTTGCTGCTATGAGGCCAAGAAGCGCGTCGGCGTCACCGGCAAGGTTATCGGTATCGCCAACAGCCCGAAGAGCACTCAGCGCATCAAGGACCTCGGCTTCTGCGACATCGTGGAGAGCGCCGCAGGTATGACTCCTGTCCAGGTTTATGAGCTCGTCGAGCGCCTCACCGGTGGCAAGATGGCCGACGTCACCATCAACTGCGTCAACGTTCCCGACCAGGAGATGACGGCTATCCTCGTTACCAAAGACGACGGTGTTGTCTACTTCTTCTCGATGGCTACCAGCTTCACCAAGGCTTCTCTGGGTGCCGAGGGTATCGGAAGCGACGTCAATATGATTATGGGCAACGGCTACACCAAAGGCCACGCCGAGTTCACTCTGCAGGAGCTCCGCGAAAGCCCGAAACTGCGCAAGATCTTCGAAGAGCTCTACGCATAAACGAATTCAGGAAATTGAATCCCGTTATTCGATTTCTTAGTTCAAAACCAACCTGCGGCAAGGTCATCCTTGCCGCAGGTCTTTTAAAAATTGTAAAATGAAAATCAGACTGTTGATAATTGTTTTGGCAGCAATGGCTGTCTCATCTTGTTATAGGCACAGGCTTATAGAGCTGCCGTCCAGGATGATTCCTTGCGATGTGAATCCTGACGAAGTGTTCGGTGCACACTACACGGCCGCCGATTTCCAGATTTGGCCTATGGCGGACGATAGTATGGCTGGCATTGTTGCGGGCAGGGCAGTTCGCGAAAAAGGCATTTCGTCTGCGTCGAGCGGATGGCAAGTGATGTTCGACAATGCCGACACCGCCGAAGTGGGCTCGATAGCACGCGACTTATGCGCTTCGCACCGCACCGGCGACACGGTATGCTGTTATGGCTGGGTGCCGGAGGGTTTCGATTCAAGCAAGAGTGTCATTGTGTTTGTGTGCGGCACAAAACCCCTGATTGACGGCTATACCGTTGCCGATGCTTTTGTAGAAAAAATGTGGGAGGCCCCTGCTGTTATGTTTGAATTCGCAAAAGAACACCATTCCGACTGGCAGCGAATCACCCGTGACAATATAGGCCGTTATTTGCCCATTATGTTAGGCGACCGTATGCTGGCGGCCCCTATGGTCAATGCAGAAATCGCTGGCGGCAAATGTAATTTAACTGGCCTGTCCGAGGAAGAGTGCTGTGCCCTTGCAGCAATCCTTACTCGAAGTGTAAGTCGAGAATGACGGATTTTTCGAGTGAAATTTTATTTTGCTGTTTTGCTTAAGTTTCGTATCTTTGCAGCGTGAATGTTATGTGCAATAATGTTCATAGTAGTGCTTATTGTGTTGATTAACAAAGATAAAAATATATTTTACAATGAAAGTAAACCGTAGAAAAGAATTGTTCCCGAACGTTACCGACGAACAGTGGAACGACTGGAAATGGCAGGTCAAGAACCGTATCGAGACCTACGAGGAATTGAGCAAATATTTCACCTTCAGCGATGAGGAAGCTGATGGCATCAAGAAAGCTCTGGCTAAGTTCCGTATGGCAATCACTCCTTATTATCTGAGTTTGATTGACCCCAACGACCCGTTCGATCCTATTCGTCGTCAGGCTATACCGCAAGGTGCTGAGTGCAACATCGCTCCCGCCGACCTCAACGACCCTCTGCACGAGGATGAGGACTCGCCGGCTCCTGGCCTTACGCACCGCTATCCAGACCGCGTACTGTTCCTTATCACCGATATGTGCTCGATGTATTGCCGTCACTGCACCCGTCGCCGTTTTGCCGGTCAGAAGGATGACGAGAGCCCGAGCCAGCGCATTGAGAAGTGCTTGGAATACATTGAGAAGACTCCGCAGGTGCGCGACGTGCTGCTTAGCGGCGGCGACGCCCTGATGGTCAGCGACCAGAAATTGGAGTACATCATCGGCCGCCTGCGCAAGATTCCGCACGTGGAGATAGTCCGCATTGGCAGCCGTACCCCTGTGGTATGCCCGCAGCGTATTACTCCTGAACTGTGTGAGATGCTGAAGAAATACCATCCCATCTGGCTCAACACCCACTTCAACCACCCCAACGAGTTCACCCCTGAGGCTGAGCAGGCTCTGGCACGTCTTGCCAATGCCGGTATTCCGCTGGGCAACCAGACAGTGTTGCTGCGCGGCGTGAACGATTGTGTGCACGTGATGAAGAAACTGATGCACGAGCTGGTTCGCAACCGCGTGCGTCCGTACTATATCTACCAGTGCGACCTGTCAATGGGTCTGGAGCACTTCCGTACTCCGGTGAGCAAGGGCATCGAGATTATCGAGAACCTGCGTGGCCATACGAGCGGCTATGCTGTCCCGACTTTCGTGGTCGACGCTCCCGGCGGTGGTGGCAAGACTCCTGTTATGCCGCAGTACGTTATTTCGCAGAGTCCTGACAAGGTTATCCTTCGCAACTTCGAAGGTGTCATCACTACCTACACCGAGCCGCGCGAGTATCACGAGGATTGCCATTGCGAGGCTTGCGAGGCAAAACGTCGTGTCGACGAGGGCGTTGCATCACTGCTCGAAACCGACCGTATGGCCCTCGAACCGAGCCATCTGATGCGTCACGAACGTAACAAGAAACATTAATAAACTACCATTCTATAATATGTCTGCAAAACATCGCAAAGGATTGACGATGAAAGCTGTTGCTATTTTTATGTTGCTCGGTTTTCTGTTTCCGGCTGTCAATACAATCTTGGCACAGGAGGTGTACCCGATGTACTATCCCTGCCGTTGTGAGACAGGCGAATGGGGTTATGTAGACAAAGACAATGAATGGGCTATCCGACCGATATATGACGCTGTGCTTTATGAGACCAATGGCGGTATGTATCCTGTGTCGGTTGGCGGCAAATGGGGCTTCGTGGGCGTAAGCGGTGAGCCTCTTACCGATGTCGCCTACGATGCCGCTGTTTGTGAAATCGATTATGCTAAAGACGGTTACAAAGCCAATTACGCTGCTTTGCGTCGCAAGGGCAAATGGGCTTTTGTCGATGTGCAAGGCAAGTTTGTGACTGAATTCAAGTATGACGAGGTACTGATTCTTAACGGCAAGTATATTATCCGTATGCGCAACGGCAAGAAGATGCGCAGCGGCTATCTTGCCGATGACGGCAGTGAGGTCTGGGACAATTGAAAAACGAAAATTGAAGATAAATTGTTTAATATCGAAACGGAAGCTGTGGTGCTTGATGCTATGCACCATAGTTTCCGTTTTCCATTTATCTTGTCTCAATACGGCTCGGGCGCAGATTGCCGGAATGAACACCCTTTCGCTGTTGCGTATGCCATCGTCGGCACGCACTGCGGCACTTGGGATGGGCTATCTCTCTGTGTATGCCCCTTATGACTTGAACGTTGGACTTGACAATCCGTCGCTTGTGTCGGCAGAATATAACAACCGCTTGACATTGAACTATGTAGGACTCTTCTCGGGCAGCAACTTCGGTTCGGTGGCTTACGGCAAGGATTTTAAACGCTTGGGTTCGTCCCTCTTCGCTTTCCATTTCAATAGTTATGGACGTTTTGATGCGTATGATGAGCAAGAGACGTCGGATGGAACGTTCTATGCTTCGGATATAGCACTCTCGGTCGCTTGGGGCTTGAGCATTGACTCTAATTTCTCGATTGGAGCGTCGTTCAAGCCGGTGCTGTCGCAATATGAGTCTTACACTGCTTTTGCCTTCGCACTGAACGTGGCAGGGTCGTATGTGTCGGACAACAAGCGCTTCGCGGCGACAATACAGGCTCGCAACATCGGGGTCCAGATTGTCTCGTTTGAAAATACAACGGAGACTATTCCTTTCGACCTGTCGGCAATGCTTTCATATAAAGCAGAGAATGCTCCATTCAGAATTTATTTTTCTATGGACCAACTTACTCGTTGGAATCTGTCGTACGACGACCCGTTAAATCCGGAGACGGTGATTGACCCATACACGGGGCAGCCTGTGGCAAAACCTTGGTATGATGGAATTTCGAATGTGCTTGACCAGGTGGCGCGACACGCGGCGGTGGGTATTGAGGCGGATATCAAGAGCCTGTTCTTTTTGAGGCTCGGCTATCGTTATCGGCAGACTGTCGAGATGGCTGCCGACGACCGTACCAATATCAATTTCAGCGGTTTCTCGTATGGCTTTGGATTGCGTACCAAAAAGTTTGAGTTCTCTTTTGCCCGTCGCAACTACCATCTTGGACAGGCACCAAATTACCTCTCTCTCTCATTCAAGATATGATGCTTCAAGTTGTTGTCAGCAACCAGACCAATCCTTATTGGAATGTGGCAGTCGAGAATTATCTTGTCTCGCGTCAGTTGGACGATACGGTGGTTATGTATCTGTGGAAAAACCATCGCACAGTGGTCATTGGACAGAATCAGAATCCCTTTTCGGAGTGCAACGTCGATGCGTTGCTTGCCGATGGCGGATATGTGATGCGCCGCACTACTGGCGGTGGTGCTGTCTATCACGATGACGGCAACATAAACTTCAGTTTTGTCGCACCTTATGACCTTTATGATCAGCAGAAACAGTTTGAGGTGATACGTACTGCAATGCGCGATTACGGTCTTGAAACAGAGCTCAGTGGGCGCAATGATATACTTTGCAACGGGCGCAAATTCAGCGGCAATGCTTTTTCTAAAGGTCAATTCCAACGTCTGCACCACGGCACGATACTCATCAAGGGCAATATGGACGACCTGTCACGCTACCTGAAGGTACGCCCTGCCAAACTGCATAAACACGGTGTTGCATCGGTGCAGAGCCGTGTTGTAAATTTGTCGGAATTGGCCGATATTACCAGTGATAATATTGTGCCGCATCTGATTAAGGCCTTTGAAACGGTGTATGGAGCTAAATCAGAGATTATTGAATTTGATGATTTTGTTCGTAAGGCCGAGGTCTTGAATCTTTATAATAAGTACAGCAGCGACGAATGGCTCTATGGCAAATGGCGTAATTTCACTGCCTTGCGTAGTGGCCAGTTTGACTGGGGCAGTGTGGACCTTAGCCTAACTGTGGACGAACAACGACATCTCATCACCGATGTCGCTGTTGCTACCGACGCGCTTGATGTCAATCTGGTTGACACAATACGGAAACTCCTTGTTGGAACGTCGTCGGTTATTGCGCCGGTGGCGCCGTCAGATGTTGACAAAACCATTGTAAACGATATTATTTCGCTGGTGTATGAGTAAAAACAAAGCAGGCACATTAAGGTGCCTGCTTTGTTTTCTGCGTTTTGCTTTGTCTTTATTTCTTTGCTGCAGCCTGTGTTGATGTGATAGCAACGACGTTGACAACGTCTTCCACTGAGCATCCGCGGCTGAGGTCGTTGATGGGCGCTGCCATACCCTGCATAACGGGTCCGATGGCTTCGGCACCGGCAAGACGCTGCACCAGTTTGTAACAGATGTTGCCACTCTGCAGGTCGGGGAATACCAGCACGTTGGCCTTGCCTGCAATGTCGCTGTTCGGGGCTTTCGAAGCACCCACTTTGGGTACTATAGCAGCGTCGGCCTGCAGTTCGCAGTCAAGCTTGACATTGGGGTCGAGCTCGTGGGCTACACGACCTGCCTCTATAACTTTGTCTACCAACTCGTGTTTGGCGCTGCCTTTGGTCGAGAAACTTAGGATGGCTACACGTGGTTCTTCAAAGCCTGCGATGGCTTTGGCAGTCTGGGCCGACACGACGGCAATCTGTCCAAGCTCCTCGGCAGTGGGGCAGGGGGTAGCGGCACAGTCGGCAAAGACCATCAGACCGTCTTCGCCGTAGGTCTTGTCTTTCAAGACCATAATGAAAGCACCGCTGACTACGCTTACGCCAGGCAAGGTCTTGACGACTTGGAATGCGGGACGCAGCACATCGCCAGTGGCATTGCGGGCACCGGCAACCTCACCGTCGGCGTCGCCGTTCTTGATAAGCAGTGTGGCTAGATAGAGCGGGTCTTCTACAAGTCGCATAGCTTCGTCCATCTGCATACCTTTCTTCTTGCGTATTTCGCACAGCATCTCGGCATAGAATTGCTTTTTGGCGTGTGTGACAGGGTCGATGATGGTGGCCTTGTCAATGTTCTTCAGTCCCCATTGTGCGGCAAGGTCCTTGATTTCCTTTTCGTTGCCCAGCAGGATGAGACGTGCGATGCCTTCACCCAGAATGATGTCGGCAGCCTTGAGGGTGCGCTCCTCTGTTCCTTCGGCCAAAACGATGCATTTGTTTGCAGCCTTTGCTTTGGCCCTTATTTGTTCCATTAAACTCATATTGAATACTTTTTTATATGTTTACAGTCCGTTTATATTATTACGATGAATTTACAAAAATACAAATAAATCCTTATACTCCAAAAAAAATCGTAACTTTGCCATTCAAAATGAAAACGAGAAAATAATATATATTATGGCAAATCAGGAAGATATATTCAAAAAAGTAGTCTCTCACGCCAAAGAGTACGGCTTTATTTTCCCTTCAAGTGAAATCTATGACGGTCTTGGCGCCGTCTATGACTATGGACAGCTCGGCACAGAGCTTAAGAACAACATCAAGCAATACTGGTGGCGCTCTATGGTGCAGTATCACGAGAACATTGTCGGTATTGACTCGGCAATCTTTATGCACCCCAAAATCTGGAAGGCCTCCGGCCACGTCGATGCTTTCAACGACCCTCTAATTGACAACCGTGACAGCAAGAAGCGCTATCGCGCGGATGTCCTTATCGAGGACCACATTGCCAAGATAGAAGAGAAAATCAACAAGGAATGCGAAAAGGCGCACAAGCGCTTCGGCGACGCTTTCGACCGCCAGCAGTTTGTCACCACTAACGCCCGAGTCCTTGAGCATCAGAAGCAGATTGACGAAATCCACGCCAAATATGCCCAGCTGATGAACGACAACGACCTGGCGGGTCTCAAGCAACTAATCCTTGACCTCGGCATCGTTTGCCCCGTCAGCGGCACTCGCAACTGGACCGACGTGCGCCAGTTCAACCTTATGTTTGCCACCAAGATGGGCAGCGTTATCGACGACAGCGACACACTCTATCTGCGTCCCGAGACCGCCCAGGGCATATTCGTCAACTTCCTCAACGTCCAGAAAAGCGGACGTATGAAGATACCTTTCGGCATAGCCCAGATAGGCAAGGCTTTCCGCAACGAAATTGTCGCTCGCCAGTTCATCTTCCGTATGCGCGAGTTCGAGCAGATGGAGATGCAGTTCTTCGTTCGTCCCGGCAGCGAGCTCGAGTGGTTCAAGTACTGGAAAGAGGAACGCCTGAAATGGCACTTGGCACTCGGAATTCCCGCTGAAATGTACCGCTACCACGACCACGAGAAACTGGCACATTATGCCAACGCCGCAACCGACATCGAGTTCCAGTTCCCCTTCGGGTTCAAGGAGCTTGAGGGCATCCACAGCCGCACCGATTTCGACCTCAGCCGTCACAGCCAGTTCAGCGGCAAGAAACTGCAGTATTTTGACAGCGAACTCAATGAGAGTTACACACCTTACGTCATCGAGACCTCAATTGGCGTGGATCGCACCTTCCTCGCCGTCTTCAGCCACGCGCTCAAGGACGAGACGCTCGAGGACGGCAGTGTGCGCACGGTACTGAGCCTGCCGGCAGTGCTGGCACCTTACAAGGCTGCCATCCTGCCACTCGTCAAGAAAGACGGCCTGCCCGAAAAGGCACGTGAGATAATGGAAATGCTCAAATACGACTTTATGGTCCAGTATGACGAGAAGGACGCCATCGGACGCCGCTACCGCCGTCAGGATGCCATCGGCACCCCGTTCTGCATCACTGTCGACAACGACACCTTGACCGACAATGCCGTGACCATCCGCGAACGCGACACAATGAAGCAGGAGCGCGTCGCTATCGACCATCTGCCGGCTTACCTCCACCAGCGCATCAAACCTATCAAGGTAGACTGAACGCGGACTGTCGGCAATGCGACAAAAAAGAATGTGCCTCAAAACTTTTGAGGCACTTTTTTTTCGCCCTTGTCACCTGATGCTGTGGCCACCGGCATTAGCAAGGTGCCGACAACAAAAAACAGCCGATGGTAACGACCACGTCAACTATATCCAGTCGCAGCACACAAGGTTGACAACATAAATCAGCAATCCACACACCGTACCCATTCCGTCATTTCGACCATCCTTCGACCATCGTTTAACCATCCTTCGACCATTGTTTAACCATTATATATCGTTGAAATATCGTTGAAGTATCGTTGATATATCGTCGAAGTATCGTTGAAATGACGGAGCGGGTACGGAGTGTTGTCGGGGAGGGGACGAAAAAAAAGCGGTGCGCAAACGCGCACCGCCTTTCTGGTATGTTTTTTCTGCCAAATTAGAAGCAGTAGCGGATACCGAGAGCGATGTCACCCCAGTAGAAATCGAGGTCGCCAGGGAGAAGGTGCAGACGCGGACGGATGTCGAGCGAGAGCTGGATAGGAATGGCGCTGAATTTGAGGTCCAAACCACCCTGTACCGGGATGCCCAGTGCAAAGTCGTGGTTGTCGGCGTGCTCATAGTTCCAGTATCCCAGGTGGACACCAAGACCGGCATACCAGCCGAGGGTACCGAAGCCCCAGCTTGCAAGTTCGCCAGTCCACTGGTATACACCAGCGAGGCTGAAAGCGGTGTAACCATCGTCAGAGTGCCAGCCGAGGTCGAGCTCGAGCTGGTTGCCGCCGAGACCGTGCTGCCACGAGAGCTCAGTGTTGTAGCCCTGGCCGCCGCCAACACGGATACCGAGGTTGTTCTGTGCGTTTGCAGTCATCGAAAGTGCGAATACTGCTACGAGTGCTAAGAATAATTTTTTCATTGATTTGATGATTTAAGTTAGTAATAATATTATTTAACAGTTTGTTTTCTAATTGCTTGTAAGGCTAATGGACGTTTTTGTCCAACATTTATCCGTATGCAAAGATACAAAGTTTTATTAAAATATCATAAAAAAACTGATATTTTATCAATTAATTCCCATTATGAGCTTGATTTTGTCTGGTTCTTTGACCTTTTTCAAGCGGTTGTTATAGTCTTCTTTTTCAAGCGAGTTGGCCAAGGTTGAGAATCTCTCCTGCATCGCCAGAATAGTCTCCTGATGGCTTTGGTAACTGTTGATATCGGCCTCGCTTATGATGTTGAGCTCATAGTCGTAAGTCTTCAGCAGTCGCTCGTAAGCCTTGTAGATGTTGGCATATTCCTTGAAGGCTGTACGGAACTGTTTGCTGTTGGCGTCAATGGTATTGTTGTTGTTGACAATGTTGACGAATTTCTGCTGGATGTCAATGAAATGGTTAAGCAGCTTGATGAAGTCTCTGCCGCCTGCCTCGTTGCTGAAATGAGGCGTGAAGTCAGTGTATTTCATCATCTGCTTGTATCCCGGCACAAGCCCTTTCGGGGCGTTCTTGCTGCCAACAATAGAGGCGCTGCCCATATCAATAATGTTGCGTATGGCCACGATTTTGATATAGAGTTGCTGCACTGTCTCAAATTCATCCAAAGTCTTGTTGAAGAATATTGCGCTGGCTTTGTTGATGAATTTAGGCACAAAGTCGCTGGCGGCGACAAGTTCTTTGTAAGCTGTAGCCACGTCAGCGATGTTTTTGTGGCATAGGGCGACAATGGAGTCGCCGCGATTCTCTATGACATCAATGCGCTGAATGGCTTTGCTGAACTCGTTCTGCACAACGACAAACTCCTGCAGGTTTGCAATGAACTTCTCGCTCTCGGCAAGGGTCGTGAACGATGGAACCTGATTCATCTCGCTGAGTATTTCCTTGTAGGAACTGTATATCTCCTTATGCTTTTTCGAGCATTGTATCTGTAGGGTATTGGTATTCTGGGCGATAGTGTCGCGCAGGTCAATCACGTTGAGATAGTTCTGCTGCACAGCAATCACTTCGCGCAGTTGGGCAGTATAGTCGTTATACTCGGCTATCGTTTTGAAACTGATGGGAATCTGCACCTTCTTGAACACTCGCAGGTATGACTTGTTGACGTCGTTATGTTCCTTGCCTGAGCGCATCTGAAGGGTGTTCTTGAAGGCCTCAATGCGTTTCGAGTAGGAGTTGTTGCCAAGCACACTGTCAAGCAGTTCGGACTGGAACATCTGCAGTTCGTCGAGTTGTTTGAAATGGCTGTCCGTAGTGTTGTCGTCGGTCAGGTCATAGCGGTTGTATACGGCAAGGTATGCATAGAACAGGTCTTTCAGCTCCTTGATACGGGCCTTGTCGGATATGCCCTTGGCGTCGCAGATGCCTGTAATGTCCTTGTGCATAGCGCGTATAGTGTCCTTGAGTGTGGCAAGCCGCAGGTCCTTCTCGCGTTGTATGCGAAGAGCCTCGGCACGTGCGCGTTCTTCAGCGGCACGGCGTTCGAACTCAATGCGTTCTTGCTCCAGTTTGTCGTATTGCTCGGCATCGGTCTGAAGGCGGGCAGCCATCATCTCCATTCTGACAAGGAATGTCGCAGCGTCGGTGATGCAGTGCACCGAGTCGAGCCAGATGTTGTCCCCTTCACGGGTGTAGTCGTTCTTCAGGCTGTTCGACATACGGTTTATGCGCATCCGCTGCTGGCGGCACCATTGTACCATTAATGGATAGGCGTTGGGCTGCACTTGCTGCAGGCTGTCCATAATCATTGACAGGCGGTTTTCATCATCGAATATGCGTCCGTCAACCTGATAGCTCGAGCACAGATCCCGTGTGCTGAGATACACTATTGCGGAATCGTTCTGTACCCTGCTGCTTGGGTCTGATTGTGCCCAGGCAGCAGAGGCAAACATTGCCAGTAGAATTAGTATTGCTGTTTTGCGAATCATCAAAGTGGGTTTACATTTCCATCTCGAGTTGGTTGAAGTCAAGGTGGCTGATGTCATAGCTCGAACCGTCAAAGCAGTGGGTGCAGACCTGCTCCTTGGGCAGTCCGATTGCATCGCACACCGTCTTCAGACTGTTGAATTTCAGCGTGTCTACGCCTACGTGCTGGCGTATCTTCTCAACCATATTTGCATACTCCTTGCTGCTGCTGTCGCGATAGGCCTCGAGGTTGCGAATCTCGCCGCCTTCCAGCTCCTCGATGCAGCGGCGGGCGATGAGTTCCATATCGGTCTTCGATGCCGAGAAGTTAAGATATGTACAGCCGTGGATAAGAGGCGGACAGCTGATGCGGATATGTATGTGCTTGACACCGGCCTCGTAGAGCATCTTGACCTGGTCGCGCAGCTGCGTGCCTCTTACGATAGAGTCGTCGCAGAACACAACGTCTTTGCCTTCAAGTACTTTGCGACTGGGTATGAGCTTCATCTTTGCAACAAGGTTGCGCGACTCCTGGTTGACAGGCATAAAACTGCGTGACCACGTGGGCGTGTATTTCAGTATGCCGCGCTTGTAGGGGATGCCTTTGCCGGCCGAATAGCCCAGCGCCATACCGATGCCCGAGTCGGGGATGGCCGACACAAAGTCGGCTTCAACGTCGTCTCCCTGGCCCATCGCAAGACCGAGTTGGTAGCGCACCTCCTCGGCGTTGATATCCTCATACTGCGCTACAGGGTAGCCATAGTAAATCCAAAGGAACGAGCACACCTGCATTCTCTTGGAGGGCTCTATAAGTTGCGTCAGACCGTCAGGCGAGATAAGTACTGCCTCGCCCGGGCCTACATAGCGTACAGTCTGGAATCCAATGTTGATATAAGAGTGGCTTTCGGAAGCTACGGCATAGTCAGCGCCGCGACGACCGATCACGAGCGGCGTGCGTCCCAGGTAGTCACGTGCGGCAATGATGCCCTTGTCGGTCAATATCAGCATCGACACACTGCCTTTGATGTGGCGGTACACGTTGCGGATGCCGTCGGCAAAGTCCTTGCCTTGGGTGATGAGCAGAGCCACAAGCTCGGTGGGATTGGTGCCGCCCATACTCAGTTCGGTGAATTGCTGGCGTTGGTTGAGGCATTCGCGCTCCAGCTCATCCATATTGTTGATCTTGCTCACCGTGCATACTGCAAAGCGCCCCAGGTGCGAGTTGACGACGATAGGCTGCGGGTCGGTGTCGCTGATGACACCAATGCCCATATTGCCGGCCATCTCGTGAAGGTCTTCGCTGAACTTGGTGCGAAAGTACGAGTTTTGGATGTTGTGAATGTTTAAATGCATAACGCCGTTGTCATTGGTGCTGATACCAGCGCGGCGCGTTCCAAGATGAGAATGATAATCGGTACCGTAAAAAAGGTCGGTAACACAGGGATTTTTGGTCACTACTCCAAATAGTCCACTCATAATTTGTTGTTTTTTAAGATGATAAAATGTATATGATGAATTAAATAAAATGCAAAGGTACGATTTTATTTATATATAGCAGGTGCTGTGGCGAATTTAGTTTTTAACAATCTTCAAACACCTCTTCGTTGGCGACAAATCTATGCAGCGTGAATCCGTCAATTGTGTTGGCAAGTTTCTCGGCCTCGGCGGGCGAAGCCACTGGTCGCCGCACGCGGATGTAATTGTCCGTGAAACCGTAGATCTTGCCTCCTTTTATGTCGCTTTCCCACAGTACCGGGCGGGTCTTGCCTTGCTGCTGCAGGTAGAACTCCTGCTTCTTTCGGTCCGACAGCTCTTGCATCAGGCGGCTGTGCTCGCGACGGTGATGCACGGCAATGCGTTCGCCCATCTGCAAGGCGGCGGTGTTGGGGCGCTCGCTGAAGGTGAAGACGTGCAGATAGGAGATGGGCAGCCCCTCAACGAAGTGCATTACCTTCTCAAACTCCTCGTCGTTCTCGCCGTTGAACCCCACCATTATGTCGGCGGCGATGCAGGCATCGGGCATAGCAGCCTTGATTTTGTCAAGTAGCGAGGCGTAGAAAGCCGTGTCGTAGCGTCGGTGCATTAGGCTCAGCACCTTGTCGCTGCCTGCCTGCAGTGGAATGTGGAAGTGGGGCAGGAAAGCACGCGAATGGGCCACGAAGTCGATAATCTCATCAGTCAGCAGATTGGGCTCTATGCTTGAAATGCGGTAGCGTTCAATGCCTTTCAGCTTGTCCAGCTCTTTCAGCAGACCGAAGAAGGTCTCACCGTGGCGTTGGCCGAAGGTGCCGGTGTTCACACCGGTCAGCACCACCTCTTTGGCTCCGCTGGCCTCTATCTCACGCGCTACGGCTATGGTGTCGGCAATGCTTGCACTGCGCGAACGGCCGCGCGCGAATGGGATGGCGCAGTAGGTGCAGAAGTAGTCGCATCCGTCCTGAATCTTGAAGAATGTGCGTGTGCGGTCGGCGTGCGAGTAGGCTATGTTGAAGGGGTAATCCCTGTCTTTTTGTCCCACGGGTTGGTTGTCGCCGCCCCGCTTTTTCATAAATGCCTCCACATAACGAAGCAGGTCGTGCTTGCGGTCGTTGCCGAGAATGATGTCCACACCCTCGATTTTCGCGATTTCTGCCGCCGCGTTCTGCGCAAAGCAGCCAATCACGGCGACTATAGCCTCTGGATTACAGGCGATTGCCTGTCTGATGGCATTGCGGCATTTCTTCTCGGCAATGGCTGTAACCGTACAAGTGTTTATGATAAAAAGGTCGGCGGCTTCGTTAAAATCCACCTGCTCCCAGCCGGCAAGGGTGAAACGGCGCATAATGTCCGAAGTTTCGGCAAAATTCAGCTTGCAACCAAGGGTGTGGGCGGCTATTTTCATCTCTTTTTAGTATCGATTTTAGAGTATTCGGGTAGTGCTTTTGGACTATTTTTATGAAAAATCAATGCCTTTGCTGATTTTTATTGAAAAAATATTCTATTGAAATACAGTTATTTATAGGGGGGGGGGCTAACTTTTTATCATTTTTTCTTGGTCAGTATTTGGGAAAGATGTATCTTTGCACTCGAATTCGAACAACGGATTCGCCCATTAGAATAGGCTTTCGTAATAATTTGGATTTTGTAATAGTGTTTAATGTGAACCGGAACGATGTGGTATCGTTCCGGTTTTTTTATTCTTCGTCCAGTTGATCGACCCGTTGCAGCGAGCGAATCATCTTGATACATTCTTCGTCAGGGAAAATTGTGAAAGGCGGTTTGGGCGACAGGTCCAATATGTCGCGTCCGTCGGCGTCTTTCTTGATGCCTACTATGCTGCCGGTGTTGGCCATCACTCTCGACTTGCGGTCTATCATCACGAATTGTTCGTGCCCCACGCGCTCGTTGATGGCGTCGGGCGAGTCGGTGCAGGCCAGTTTCGACTCGTCGTTGAGGTACACCAGTGTGCCGTTGGTCCCTTTGGGCACTATGTAGGCGATGCCGAACACCGACTGCCATTTTGTGCCCGAAGCGGTGTGCAGCAGTATCTTGCGGTCGGCAAGTATGCCCTTCTGCCAGCTCTCGTCGACGGTGCATTCGCCGTTCTCAAAGTACTGGTATTTGCCCTCCTTGACGCCGTCTTTGTAGTTGCCCTCGCGCACTTTCTTTCCGTCGTTGCCGTATTCTACAAGTTTGCCTTGCATCAGCCCCTTCTCGTAGCGGCCTGTAATCCAGCCTTTCTCGCCTATGCGCTTCCACCAGCGGCCGTCGCGGTGGTTGTCTTTCCAGTTGGCCACCTCAACGGTGTCGCCTTTGGAGTTGAATATGATGTGGGCGCCTTCCTTGATGCCCATCTTGTACGATGCAATCTTCACCACCTTGCCCTCGTCGTTGTAGAAACGCCATTCGCCGTCGCGGTTCTTCTGGTTATAGTAGCCCGACGCCAGCAGTTTGCCCTGTTGGTTGTAGGCCTCGTGCGTGCAGTAGCGGCCGGGAACGGTGAAGGTGTTGCGGATTTTCAGTGTGCCGTCGGGATAGTAGTAGTTGAACGTGCCGGTTTCCTTGCCGTCAACGAAGTCGCCTTCAAAGATGCGGCTGCCGTCCTTGTCGGTTTTTATCCAGTGTCCTTGGCGGAGTCCGTTTTTGTCAATCTTGTTCTGTGCGTTGCAGGCAAAGCCCAAGCACAAGAGTGTCAGTACGATAAGTCTGTATTTCATAATGCTTACAAATGTATTTTCAAGATGCAAATTTACATAAATTTTGTAATATTGAGAATTTTCTTGCAAAGTTTTGTCGCAATTTTTTGCCCGTGCCGACACCGCCTTTCCGCCCTACCAACTCCGGTCGTTGTACAATATATGTACAATAGTTGTACAATACTTGTACAATTGTAAACGTACAAATATTGTACAAGTATTGTACATATATTGTACAACGACCGGAGTTGGTACCTTGAGCGGCTGGAAATGAAGTATTTATGCAATAATGGCGTTTTATTGCGTTATTCGATGAAAATCAATGAGTTGGCTGGATTAGTACTCCAAAGTCTCGGTTCTGATGCGGTTTATCACCTGTTTTGTGGCCGTGTCGCTGATGTCGCGGCGGCGTATCGAGGTGCGCGGTTTGGCCGGCGCTGTCGCCTGGGTGTCGGCAGGGGCGGGGTCTTGTGGAATCCACAGGTTGTTGTCTTCCTCCTGGCTTCGCGACGAGGTCGCTGCTGGCTTGAGGTAGACGCGTTCGCGCACTGCGTTGAACTGAACGGTGTATTCCCTGTGCTTGGGGTCGGGCTTGATGGTGCGTGTCACGGCCACCTCAAAGGGGTCGTCGATGACTATGCGTATGTGGTATTCTTTCTGCTCTAATCCTTTTATTGTCACCATTCCCGACGAGCGTTCGTTTTGCAATGCGCCGTTGAGGTAGACAAAGAATTTGGCGTCGGTGATTGAGGTGAAGGTCAGCGTTTCGTCTTGGGCACGGACGGTGCCGAGGCTGAGAGCCAGCAAGATAATTGTCAATAGGCGGTGTTTCATTTTTGGTCCGATTTGGCACATTAACGCACTTTGTGACATTTTATTGTTCATTATAACAATAAAGATTGCCTCGCGGCGTTAATCGGGCAATGAAATCCTGTACAGGCTACATAAGAGGCATCTTTTTTGCCGCTCTGTTGTTGCTGTCCGTGTCTCTGTCGGCGCAGACGGCGGCGACGTTGCGTGGCCGCGTCAGCAACACCGAGGGCAAGCCGCTGCAGTATGCCACGGTCGCTGTTGTCAACCTCAGCCCTGTGGCCGGTGCGGTTACGGATGGCAACGGCCGTTACACGCTGCAACTCTCAGCGGGCGATTCGCTCCGCATAAATGTCAGATATACAGGCTTTGCAACTATCGACACCGTCGTCCGGCTGTCGGCAGGTGACAATGTGTTGAACTTCGTCCTGAAAAGTACGGCTTTGCAGCTGGGGGCCGTCACGGTGACTGACGAGCGGGTGCGCACTTCGGCGTTCACCTCAATCCGTATGGAGCAGATTGAGAACAATGTTGGACCGCAGGCCGGCGTGGAGTCGCTGCTGAAGACTCTGCCAGACGTCAGCTCCAACAACGAGCTGTCGTCGCAGTATTCGGTGCGTGGCGGCTCGTTCGACGAGAACCTCGTGTATATCAACCACGTGGAGGTCTATCGTCCTATGCTGGTGCGCAACGGGCAGCAGGAGGGCACTTCGATTATCAACCCCGATTTGGTGGACAATATTATGTTTTCTCCAGGCGGTTTCGACGCCACTTACGGCGACCGTATGGCATCAGTGCTCGACATACGCTACGGACTTCCTTACGCGCACCGCGACACTGCCGACAACAAGCTTTTCAGTGAGACTTCGGGGTCGGCGTCGCTCTCGTTCCTGGGTGCGTCGCTGTCGCTCAAGGGCGTTGCCGGCGACCGTCTGTCCTACGCTCTCGGATTGAGGCAGCACTCTAACCGTTACATTTTCAACTCGCTGGATACCAAGGGCAATTACACCACTTCCTATAGCGACCTGCAGGCGCTGCTATCCTACAAGGCAAGTCCTTCGCTCGACCTTCAGTTTATGACTATCGCGTCGCGCAATGTCTATGGCCTTGTGCCTGATTCGCAGACCACTACCTTTGGCGGATGGCAGGAGGTGATGCAGTTTCAGGTCTACTATGAGGGGCAGGAGCGCGACAGCTACCTTACAGGCCTTGCCGCTATCACTGCCGACTGGCATCCCAACGACGACTTTCGCCTGCGCTGGACCAACTCTTTCCTGTCGAATCAGGAGAACGAGAAATACGACATCCTAAGCCAGTTTATGCTCTATGAGCTCAATGTGGGCAACCTCGACGAGAACGGCAATGCCGAGCGTTTTGACCGTGGCATTGGCTCGTTCCTTGAACACGCACGCAATTACTTGACCTCCAATATTTATGCCTCGGAGCTGCACGGGACCCACTATGCGCGTCTCGGCAACTGGAACTGGGGCTTGAAGCTTCAGTATGAGCAGATTCGCGACCGTATGCGGGAGTGGAAGTGGGTCGACTCGGCAGGTTATGCCATTCCTGCCGTCATCCCTGTGCCGGGCGATTCGGCCAACTTGCCCTATACGCCTGTGCTTCAGCTCTTCTGTCGCGCCAACCACACGGTGTCTACGCTTCGGCTTTCGGCTTTTGCACAGCGCAACGTCGACCTCTACACCAAACGTGGCGACCTGGTGTCGCTTGTCGCCGGACTCAGGTTGCAGGGCTACGGCATCGATTTCACGGGCGACAACCCGACGGGCAATGCCTCGAACTATGAACACGCCATCCTTTTCGACGACACGTCCGATTATAACCGCAATATTATAGTTTCACCTCGCATAAGCTTGAATTACAAACCTAAATGGGAGAACGACATCCTCTTCCGTCTGGCTGCCGGCGTATACAGCCAGGCTCCGTTCTATCGTGAATACCGCTTCGACGACGGTACGCTCAACCACGCTATCCGTCCGCAGCACTCCTACCAGGCTATGGGTACCGTGGACTGGAACTTCAATATCGGGCAACGTCCGTTCAAGTTTACTACCGACTTGTATTACAAGTATGTGACTAATCTTATTCCATACCGCATAGACAACCTTCGCGTGCGCTACGATGCCAACGACAATGCCGTGGGCTATGCCGCCGGCCTGTCGCTAAGGCTTAGCGGCGAGATGGTGGAGGGGCTGGAGTCGTGGGCCTCGCTGTCGCTTATGCGCACGCAGCAGGACATTCTGGGCGACGACTACGGCTGGATAGCGCGCCCTACCGACCAGCGCATCAGCTTCAAGCTGTTCTTCCAGGACTATGTGCCCAACATACCGTTTTGGCGTATGTCGCTCAACTTCTTGGTGGGCAGCGGCCTGCCCTATACGTGGCCGAGGCAGAAGGACTTTTCGATCGACCACTACTACCCGGCTTATTTCCGCGTGGACTGGGGCAACACAATTCAGCTGTCGCGTTTTGAGCGCATCAGGGACAGCCGTTTGATGCGCTATCTCGACGACATACTTGTCTCGTTCGAGGTCTTCAATCTGTTCGACTACAAGAATGTGGTGTCATATATATGGATAACTGACTATTCGAACACTCCCTATCACGTGCCCAACTACTTGACGGCCCGACAGTTTAACCTCAAGCTGACGGTCACGTTCTAATTGTTCTTCAAATCAAAAGCATTATGATTTCATATATGAATCCTGTAAAAGGCGCGCTCGGTCCTGCCGACATAGACCGCACGCCGCTCATTCCACAACACTATGCATTGCGCAACGGCAAGGTGGTGCACTACTTTGCCGACAGCCATATAGAACTGATGAAGATTGACTTCATTTTCAATGTCGGCACTGCACTTCAGACGAAGATGATGCAGGCTGCGGCGGCAATCAATCTGATGGCCAACGGCACACAAAGGCATAGCTCGAGAGAGATTGCAGAGTTCCTCGATTTCAGAGGCATCATAATGGAAAAGACCAACGACGAGGTTTCGTCGACGCTGACGGTGTATTGTATGCCGCGCTATTTGGACGAGCTGCTGCCGCTGGTCAGGGAGATGATTGAGGAGGCTGTTTATCCGCAGGAGGAGTTCGACATATTTATTGCCAAGCGCAAACAGAAGCTGATGAGCAATATGCAACGCACGTCGTATGTGGCCCGCAAGAGGTTTATGGAATGTCTGTATGGCTCGGATCACCCGATGGGGCGCTTTGCTGTGCCAGTGGATATGGATTTGCTTACCGTGCAGGATGTCAGAGAGTTCCGTAGATGTTATCTTGACTTTTCGCATTTGGATATTGTCGTTGGCGGCGCTGTGACAGAGGCAGACCTTGCCGTTTTCGATAAGGTGTTTGGCGATTGTGAGTGTACTGGCTACGAGGTTGTTGCGCTGCCTGAACCAGGTGACGCCGTTGCTGGCTTGCAGAAGGTGATGGTGCCGGACGCTGTGCAGACAACGCTCAGGGTTGGACGCAGGCTGCCGTTCAAGTGGAATGATGTTGACTATTCGCGTTTTATGGTTGTCTCTACGCTCCTTGGCGGCTATTTCGGCTCGCGCCTGATGTCGAACATCCGCGAGGACAAGGGCTATACCTACGGCATCCACGCTATGACACAGGTGCGCCGCGACAGCATCGATTTCTATATTACTACCGATGTGGCGGCAGACAAGGCTGAGCCTGCTTTGAAGGAGATAATGTTTGAGATGGACAGGCTTTGCCGCGAGCCTGTGGGTAAGGAGGAACTGGAACTGGTGAGGAATTGTATGTTGGGCGACTTTATGCGCAGC